>Ga0070741_10000182_pt1 | contig 234221 bp, 215 predicted proteins | sample Coa_R1_4_FD_66440 | JGI IMG/M metagenome (GOLD analysis project Ga0070741, IMG submission 66440) | Surface soil microbial communities from Centralia Pennsylvania, which are recovering from an underground coalmine fire - Coalmine... | ecosystem: Environmental > Terrestrial > Soil >... | reverse complement strand
GTCACGGATCGCTGATCCGCAGCCTCCCGGCGAGCAGATGGAAGGCCCCTACTCCGCCCGCTTCCCATCCAGTTCAGTCGGGGAGAAATCCCGGCGAGCGCCCGTTCGCCGGGGGGCTGCCGATCAGCGATCCCCGAGTGGAGCGTCACAGATGGACGGACCCGAGCGCTCAGGCGAGACGGCCTTCACCCACCGGCCGGTCATGGTGGACGAGGTCGTCGAACTCCTCCGGCCGGTGCCAGCCGGCGTCGTGGTGGATGCCACGGTCGGGGGTGGGGGACATGCGGCCGCCATCCTCACGGCACTCTCGCACGTGACGCTCCTCGGTCTCGACCAGGACGAGGACGCGCTGGCGGCAGCCACGCGAAACCTCGCGCCCTTCGGGGACCGGGTCGTGCTGCGCCAGGCCCGCTTCGACGCACTCGCCGCAACGATGGAGGAACTCGCCGTGGACGACATCGCAGGAGCGCTGTTCGACCTCGGCGTGTCGTCGCCGCAGTTCGACCGGCCCGAGCGCGGCTTCAGTTACCGATTCGAGGGACCACTCGACATGCGGATGGATCGATCGCGCCCGCGCTCCGCGGCCGACCTCGTGAACGGCGCGGGCGAGGCCGAGCTCGCGGAGATCCTTCGCGTGTACGGCGACGAGCGCTACGCGTCGCGCATCGCTCGCGCGATCGTCGAGCACCGCCCGCTGCACACGACCACGGAGCTGGCCGAGGTGGTGCGCAGCGCGATCCCCGCGCCGGCGCGCCGGCGCGGCGGCCATCCGGCGAAGCGGTCGTTCCAGGCGCTGCGCATCGCGGTGAACGACGAGCTCGATGTGCTCGCCGCCGCGCTCGACCAGACGATCGACGCGCTCGTCCCCCGCGGCCGCGCAGTCGTCCTGAGCTACCACTCGGGCGAGGACCGGGTGGTGGCGGATCGCTTCCGCACTGCCGCCACCGGTGGGTGCGTGTGTCCGCGAGGCCTGCCGTGCACGTGTGGGGCGCGACCGCGCGTGCGCGAGCTGCGCCCGCTGAAGCGGCGTCCTTCGGTCACCGAGCGCGCCGCGAACCCGCGCGCCACGAGCGCCATCCTGCGCGCCGTCGAACGCCTCGACGATCGCGTCGACGATCAGCTCGAACGGAGTGCGAGCTGATGGCGACGGTCCAGGCCCCGCGGCGTGCACCGGTCCGCCTCCCGTCTCCGGCGCGTCCCGCCGGTACCGGTCGACTTCGGGTTGCTCCCGCCCCTCGCCGCGACCCGCAACGGCGCCCGCCGCTGCGGGTCGTGCGCGAGCCGGCCCGGCATCCGAACTACGCCGCGTTGAGCGCGCTCGGCCTCGGCGCGGTGTTCGTCGTGCTGTTCGGTCTCGTGGTGTTCCACACGGTGCTGTTGCAGAACCAGCGCCGCCTCGACCAGCTCGACGCGCGCGTGCAGGACGAGCAGGCGCGCTACCAGCAGCTCCGGCTCGAGGTCGCGCAGCTCTCCTCGCCGCAGCGCATCGTCGACGTCGCCACCCAGAAGCTCGGGCTCGTTCCTTCCGACGGGACGACGTACCTCACGCCGTCCGGCGCGGATGCTGCCGCCGCCCGAGCGACCCGCGTGACCGGTACGACCGGACAGGACTCGCAGGACGGCGCGGCGAACGCCACAGCGGGCGCGGAAACCGCAGCCACAGCCCCCGTCGCAGGCGGGACCTCGTGGCCGCAGGTCAAGCCGTACCTCGGTGCGGCGCCATGACGCATCGCGCGGGCGAGCGCTGGTGAGCCCGGTTCGGACACCGCCCCGCCGCTCGATCTCGACGGCTCCCAGCCGTTCCGTCCCGGCTGGGAGCCGTCGGACCCCTCGCCGGCCGCACGCCGCGATGGTGTCGCGGCGGCGGCTGATCGCGGTGCTGGTCGTGATGGTGCTGCTGTTCGGCGTCGTCGGCGCTCGTCTCGTGCAGCTCCAACTGCTCGATCGTGGCCGCTACGTCCGCCTCGGTGAGGCGCAGCGGGTCCGCCCGCAGACGTTGCCGGCCGAGCGCGGCTCGCTGTTCGACCGCAACGGCAACGACCTCGCGCTGTCGGTCCCGCAGCACACCGTGTGGGCCGACCCGTTGCTCGTGTCGAACCCGCAGGCCGAGGCTGCCGCGCTGTCGCCCGTGCTCGGCATCGATCAGGACACGTTGCTCCGCGCGCTCACGACCCCCGACCGCCGCTTCGTGTACCTGTCACGCCAGATCGACGACGCGACCACGCAGAAGGTGCGCGACCTGCACCTCGACGGGATCGAGTTGCTCGACGAGTCGAAGCGGTTCAACCCTGCGGGCGAGCTGGCCCGCGGTGTGCTGGGCAGCGTCAACATCGACAACGTCGGGCGCGCTGGCCTCGAGAAGCAGTACGACGCGACGCTGACCGGCACGCCGGGACAGCTCGTGCTCGAAGAAGACCCGCGCGGCGGCACCATCGCTGGTGGCGAGCACCGATTGACACCGGCGCAGCCGGGCAACGACCTCGTGCTCACGCTCGACACCGCGATGCAGTTCGAGACCGAACGCGCCCTCGGCGAGCAGATCGTGAAGATGGGCGCGAAGGGCGGCATGGCGATCGTCAGCAACCCGAAGACGGGCGAGATCCTCGCGATGGCCGACATGGAACGGCCCCAGGAGAGCGGCCCGCCGGTGCCGAGCACAAACAACCGCGCGCTCACGACGGTGTTCGAGCCTGGCTCGGCGGCCAAAGTGGTCACCATGTCGGCTGCGCTGGAGGAAGGAGTCGTGTCGGTCGACTCGCGCCTGACGGTACCGGACCACCTCCAGGTCGCGGACGCGATGTTCAGCGACCACGATCCGCACCCGACCACGCAGATGTCGCTCACCGACATCCTCGCCAACTCGTCGAACATCGGCACGATCATGCTGGGCCAGCGGCTCGGCGCGACGCGCATCGACGACTACCTGCGGCGGTTCGGCTTCGGGAACAAGACCGCACTGGACTTCCCCAACGAGTCCCCGGGGATCATGCTCCCACTCAAGGACTGGTCCGGTACCTCGATCGCGACGATCCCGATGGGTCAAGGCATCGCGGTCACCGCGATGCAGATGCTCGAGGCCTACAACGTCATCGCCAACGGCGGCATCTACGTCGACCCGAAGCTCGTGCTCGCGACGATCGACGTGCACGGCAACCGCCACGCCACACCACCGAGCACGAGCCACCGAGTGATCTCACCGCGGACCGCGGCCGAGGTGCGCGACATGATGCAACAGGTCGTGCAAGCGGGCACCGGGACCGAAGCCGCGATCGATGGCTACACCGTCGCGGGCAAGACCGGCACCGCGCGCAAGCCGCAACCGAACGGTGGCTACACGGACGGCGCGGGGAACTACCACTATGTGGCGACCTTCGCGGGCTTCGCGCCCGCAGAGGACCCGCAGCTGTCCGCCATCGTCGTGCTCGACGAGCCGACAGCGACGATCTACGCGAGCGGCGCGTCGGCGCCGACGTTCAGCCGCATCGTCGCCTACGGGCTGCGGCGGTTCGAGATCCCGCCGCCGGGCTACACGCTGCCGTCGTCGGTGCCGGCCCCGACCGCGCTGAGCGCCACAACCAACCAGGCGAACGACGTGACCGGCGGTGCCCCGCCGAAGAAGTCGGGGGGCTGATGTGCGGCTGCGCCACGTCCTGCGTGACGTCGCCGTGCAGCAGTTCGTCGGGGATCCCGACGCCGCCGAGGTGAAAGGAGTCGTCCACGACTCGCGGGCGGTGAGCGCCGGGTCGCTGTTCTGCTGCATCCCTGGCGAGACGGCCGACGGTCACGACTTCGCGCCCGCGGCGGTCGAAGCCGGCGCGGTCGCGCTGCTGTGCGAGCGAACCGTGCCGGTGGACGTCGTGCAAGCGGTCGTGGCATCGACCCGGCTTGCGATGGGTCCCGCGGCTGCCACCTTCCACGGTCATCCCTCGCGCGCGCTCGACGTGATCGGTGTGACCGGTACGAATGGCAAGACGACCACCACACACCTGTTGCGCTCAGTGCTCGACGCCACGGGCAGGCCAGCCGAGGTGATCGGCACGCTGACCGGTGCGCGCACGACGCCGGAGGCGACCGAGCTCCAGCAAGCCCTCGCTTCGATGCGCGACCGCGGTACGCGCGCCGTCGCCATGGAGGTGTCGTCGCACGCGCTCGCGCAGCACCGTGTCGACGGCACCTGGTTCCGCGTCGCAGTGTTCACGAACCTGAGCCGCGACCACCTCGACTTCCATCACTCGATGGAGGAGTACTTCGAAGCGAAGGCGTCGCTGTTCACTGAGCAGCGCTGCGAGCGCGCGGTGATCAACGTCGACGACGAGTGGGGCCGGCGACTGAGCGAGCGCGTCCGCGTGCCGTGGGAGCCGTACTCGCTCGATCTCGTGACCGACATCGAGGTCGGGTCCCGCTCGTCGCGCTGTGTGTGGGAAGGCGTCGTGCTGCGCATCCCGCTCGGTGGTCGGTTCAACCTGTCGAACGCGCTCGCCGCCTCGGTCGCGGCGCGCGCGCTCGGGCTCGCACCTGCCGACATCGCCGCCGGCCTCGCCGGCGCGGGCGCGGTGCCCGGTCGGTTCGAACCGGTCGATGCCGGCCAGCCGTTCGCCGTCATCGTGGACTACGCGCACACGCCCGACGGCCTCGAGCAGGTGCTGACCGCAGCTCGGGGGCTGGCGGCCGGGCATGCGGTCACCGTCGTGTTCGGCTGCGGTGGCGACCGAGACCCGTCCAAGCGGGCGCCGATGGGCGAGGTGGCTTCCCGGCTCGCCGATCGAGTGGTGCTGACCTCGGACAACCCAAGGGGGGAGGATCCCCAGGCCATCATCGACGCCGTGCGCAGCGGGATCACGGACCCATCCGCCGTCACGGTCGAGCCCGACCGCCGGGCCGCGATCGCGCTGGCACTGGCCGGAGCCCACCCCGGTGACGTGGTGGTGATCGCCGGCAAGGGGCACGAGACGACCCAGACCATCGGCGCAGAGGTGATCCCCTTCGACGACCGGGTGGTCGCACGCGAACTGCTCGAGGAGCGAGCGTGGTCGGGCTCCTGATCGCTGCAGGCGTCGCGATGGCCGTGTCGCTCGGCGGCACGCGCGTTCTCATCGATCTCCTCCGACGGCGAGGGATCGGCCAGCCCATCCGCGAGGAAGGCCCCGAGGGTCATCGCAAGAAGGCGGGTACGCCGACGATGGGCGGCGTCGCCATCGTCGGCGCGGCGCTAGCGGGCTACGGCGTCGCGCATCTGCGCCGAGGGGTGATCTTCACCTATTCGGGGCTGCTGGTGATGGCGGCGATCGCGGGCGCGGGCCTCGTGGGTTTGATCGACGACTGGATCAAGGTCACCCGCGAGCGCAACCTCGGGCTCAACAAGCGCGCGAAGATCTTCGGCCTGCTCGTCGTCGCGATCGGCTTCTCGCTCATCGCGGTGTGGAAGACGCCGGTGCACACGACGTTGTCGTTCACCCGCTTCAACGTGCCTGGCATCGCGCTCGGCAACGCGGGTTGGTGCGTCGTCGCCGTGGTGATGATCCTTGGCGCGTCGAACGCGGTGAACCTCACCGACGGGCTCGACGGGCTCGCGGCCGGTTCGGCGACCTACGCGTTCATCTGCTACACGGTCATCGGCTTCTGGGGGTTCCGCCACCCCGACGTGTACCACCTCACCCACAGCTACGACCTCGCGATCTGCGCGGCGGCGATGCTCGGCGCGTGTGCGGGCTTCCTGTGGTGGAACGCGAATCCGGCCCGCATCATCATGGGTGACACGGGTGCGCTCGCCATCGGCACCGGCCTCGCCGCGCTCGCGTTGACGACCAGCACCGAATTGCTGCTGTTGATCATCGGCGGGCTGTTCGTGGTCGAGACCGTCTCCGTTATGGTGCAGGTCACGACCTTCCGGCTGCTGGGCGGGCGCCGGCTGCTGCGCATGGCGCCCATCCACCACCACTTCGAGTTGGGTGGCTGGCCCGAGACCACGGTGATCGTGCGCTTTTGGATCCTGGCCGGCCTCTGCACCGCGCTCGCGCTCGGCTTCTACTACGCCGACTTCCTCCGCGTCGGGACCTTCGACTGACATGGGTGAGCGTGCGCTGCTGCTCGGGCTCGGCGTGACCAACCAGGCCGTCGCCGCCGCACTCAGCCGCCGCGGCGTCGAGGTCGTGGTCGCCGACGACGGGCCGACCGACGCGATTCGCCGCGCCGCGCGTGATCTGGGCATCACACTCATCGAGCAGCCCGACCACGACCGCTACGCGCAGCTCGTGCGCGACGCGACCGAGCTGGTGCCATCGCCGGGGATCGGCGACGTGCACCCGGCGTTCGACGTCGCCCGCGAGCACGGCGTGCCGGTCTGCAGCGAGCTCGACCTCGCGGCGCGCTGGGACCGCCGGCCGGTCGTCGCGGTGACCGGCACCGACGGCAAGACGACGGTGACCACGCTCGTCACCCGAATGCTGCTGGCATCAGGCATCCGCGCGGTCGCCGCGGGCAACAACGAGCTGCCGCTCGTCAGCGCGATCGACGACCCCACCACCGACGTGTTCGTCGTCGAGGCATCGTCGTTCCGGCTCGCGCACAGCCAGCGCTTCGCACCGCGCGTGGGGACGTGGCTGAACTTCGCTCCCGACCACCTCGACCGCCACCGCTCGATGGCGTCGTACGAGGAGGCCAAGGCGCGCATCTGGCGCGACCAGACGGCCGATGATGTCGCCGTCGGCTCCGCAGACGACCCGGTCGTGCTCGATCACCTCCGGCGTGCCACCGCGCAGCAGGTCACGTTCGGGCTGCACGGCGACGCGGCGTTCCGGCTCGACGGCGTCCGGCTCGTCGGCGAGGGTGCAGGCGAGCTCGCGACTGTTGACGAGCTGTGGCGCGCGTTCCCGCACGACATCGTGAACGCGCTGGCGGCCGCGGCGACCGCGCTGGCGGCAGGCGGGACCGTTGCCGGCGTCCACGACGCGCTCACCGCGTTTCGTGGCCTGCCGCACCGCATCGAGCTCGTAGCGCGCCACGACGGCATCTCCTGGTACGACGACTCGAAGGCGACGACACCGAACGCGGCAGCCGCCGCCATCCGCTCGCTGCCGTCGGTCGTGCTGATCGCTGGCGGGCAGAACAAGGGTCTCGACCTCGCGCCGCTTGCCCGTGAGGGCGACCACGTGCGCGCCGTCGTCGCCATCGGCGAAGCCGCAGACGAAGTCGTGCGCGCGTTCGAGCATGTGTGTCCCACCACGGTCGCGACTTCCATGGCCGAAGCCGTCGCGTCGGCCCGCGACCTCGCGCGGCCGGGTGACAGCGTGCTGCTATCACCCGCTTGTGCCTCGTTCGACTGGTACAAGTCGTACGCAGAACGCGGTGACGACTTCGCTGAGCAGGTACGGCAGCTGACCGGAGCGACACGATGACCACGACGACGCGCGCGAGGAACTTCGCTCACCAGCGTGAAGCGGCGCGCGCCGCGCACCCCAGCGCGCGACCGCGGCCGAAGCGGCCGGTACGTGGTCCAGCGCCGTCCGGGTTCCTCGGGCTCTTCGGCGTGTTCGTCGTGCTGAACCTGATCGGCCTCGTGATGGTGCTGTCCGCATCATCGGTGACCGCTCTCAACCACGAGGGCTCGTCGTACTACTACTTCGAGCGCCAGTTGCTGTGGACGGTTGCCGGGGCGGCCGTCATGGTCCTCATGCTCCGGTTCGACTACCGGCGGCTGCGCCTCTCGGCCGTTCCGCTGCTCGCCGTCAGCGCCGCGCTGCTCGTCGTCGTGCTGGTGCCCGGTGTCGGCCAGAGCGTGAACGGCTCGTCGCGCTGGATCGGCATCGGCTCGTTCGGCATCCAGCCGTCGGAGTTCGCGAAGCTCGCCATCCTCGTGTTCGCAGCGGACCTCCTCGCTCGCCGGCAGGCGCGCATCCACGACACCCGGGTCACGCTGCGGCCGGTGCTCGTCACGTTCTCGGTGTTCGCCGGGCTGATCATGCTGCAACCGAACCTCGGCACCACGATCGTGATCGCGGCCATCACGTTCTCGGTGCTGTTCGTGGCGGGCACACCGCTCACCTCGCTCGCCGGTTGGGGCATCGTCGGCACCTGCCTCGCGGGCATGGCGTCGATGGGCGAGAGCTACCGGCGCGCCCGCATCCTCGCGTTCCTGCACCCGTGGAACGACCCGCTCAACACCGGGTACCAGACGATCCAGTCGCAGGTCAGCCTCGCGTCGGGCGGGCTGTTCGGTGTCGGGCTCGGCGCGTCGCGCGCGAAGTACGGGTTCCTGCCCTACGCCCACACCGACTTCATCTTCGCGATCATCGGCGAAGAGCTCGGCATCGTCGGCGCCATGCTCGTGGTCGCGCTGTTCGTGTTGCTTGGCTTCCTCGGTGTCCGCACCGCGGTGCGCACGTCTGATCCGTTCGCCCGGATGCTCGCCGTCGGCATCACATCGTGGTTTTGCGTGCAGGCGTTCGTGAACATCGGTGCCGTCATCGGCGTGCTCCCGATCACCGGGGTGCCGCTGCCGTTCATCTCCTTCGGCGGCTCCTCGTTGCTGGCGACGATGGCGGCCGCGGGCATCCTGTTGAACGTGGCACGGAACGCCCCCGGGTCGCCCCGGTGAGCATGCGCCCGAGCGGCGCGACCGAACCGAAGGGAGAGGTGCCGGCCGCGACGTTCGCCATCTTCGCCGGCGGCGGCACCGGCGGTCATCTCCTGCCAGGGCTCGCGGTGGCCCGCGCGCTCGTCGCCCGCGGGCACGACCCGGCAACGATCCACTTCGTCGGCAGCACGACCGGGGTCGAGGCGAGGCTCGTGCCGGCGGCCGGGTTCACCCTCGACGAGCTGCCCGGCCGGGGTATCCAGCGCCGGTTGACGCTGGCCAACGTTGCCGCCGCGTGGGGGATCGTGCGCGGGATCGCGCGGGCGCTGCACATCGTGCGCCGGCGCCGGCCGCAGGTCGTCGTCGCGCTCGGCGGTTACGCGTCGGTCGCCGCCGGGCTGGCAGCGATGCTCTGGCGCGTGCCTCTGGTCGTGGTCGAGCAGAACAAGCGCGCCGGCGCCGCGAACCGGTTGCTCGGTCGCCGTGCCGCCGCGGTGGCCGCGTCGTTCGAGGGCACCGACCTGCCCCGCGCGGTCGTGACCGGAAACCCGCTGCGCCCCGAGATCCGGGCCGCGGCCGAGCACCGCGACCGCGCCGGCGCCGCGGCTGCACTCGGCCTGCCTGCCGAGCGCACGATCCTCGCCGTGTTCTCCGGCTCGCTCGGCTCGCGGCGGATCAACGAAGCGGTGCGCGCGCTGGTCGAGCGCTGGCGCTACCGCGACGATCTCGCCGTGCGCCACGTGGTCGGCCGGCGCGACCACGCCGCCTACGTTGCGAGCGCGCCCGTGCCGTCCCCCGGCGGGCTCGTCTACCAGGTCGTCGAGTACGAGGACCGCATGGACCTGTTGCTGTCGGCCGCTGACGCGGCGGTCACCCGGGCTGGCGGCGGTGTCGCCGAGCTGATGGCGATGGGCGTCCCCGCGGTGCTCGTGCCGCTGCCGATCGCCGCTCGCGACCACCAGAGCGCGAACGCGCGGGTGCTCGAAGCCGCCGGCGCGGCCGTGGTCGTGCGCGATGCCGAGCTCGACGTCGACCGGCTCGAACGGGAGCTGCGCCCGATCCTCGACGACCCCGACCGCCGGGCGGCAATGGCCGCCGCGATGCGGCGGAACGCGCGCCTCGACGCGGCCGAGCAGGTGGCGGCGCTCGTCGACGAGCACGCCCGGGAGGCCGCATGATCGACCTCACGCGCCCGCGCCGGATCCACATCATCGGTGCCGGCGGCGCGGGCATGAGCGCGATCGCCACCGTGCTCGCCGCGATGGGACACCAGGTCTCGGGCAGCGACCTCAAGGACTCCAACGGCCTGCACCGGCTCGCGGCGGCCGGTGTCGACGTGCACGTCGGCCACGACGCCGCGCTGGTCGACGCCGCCGACCTGGTCGCGATCTCCACCGCGATCCCGCCCCGCAATCCCGAGGTCCGTGCCGCGAAGGAACGGCACATCCCGGTCGTGCGCCGCGCCGAGATCCTGGGCGCTATCGCCGCGACCCGCCGGTGCATCGCCGTGTCGGGCACCCACGGCAAGACGACGACCTCGTCGATGCTCGCGCTCGTGCTCGTCGAGGCGCAGCTCGAACCCTCGTTCATCATCGGCGGGGAGTTGAACGAGATCGGTGGCGGCGCGGTGTGGGATGACGGCGACTGGTTCGTGGTCGAAGCCGACGAGAGCGACGGCACGTTCGTCGAGCTGCCCGCCGAGCACGTGATCGTCACCAACGTCGAGGCCGACCATCTCGACTACTACGGCACCCTCAACGCGATCCGCGCCGCGTTCGACCGCTTCCTCGACGCGCCGGGCATCAAGGTCGTGTGCGCGGACGACCCGACTTCCGCCGAGCTGGGTCGCGCGCACGGTGCGGTGCTCTATGGCACGAGCGACGGCGCGACCGTGCGGATCGATCGCGCGCACACCGAACGCAGCGGCGCGACGTTCGACGTCGTGCGTGGCGGAACGCGACTCGGCACCGTGCAGCTGCCGGTGCCAGGTCTGCACAACGTGCGCAACGCGACCGCGGCGATCACGATGGCCCTCGAGCTCGGCGTGCCTTTCGACGTGTGCCGCGTCGCGCTCGCTCGGTACGCAGGAGTGGCGCGCCGGTTCCAGTTCCGCGGCACCGCCGGCGGGGTCACGTTCGTCGACGACTACGCGCACAACCCCGGCAAGGTTGCCGCGGTGCTCGAGGCGGCGCGGGCGGGAGGCTGGCGCCGCGTCGTGTGCGTCTTCCAGCCCCATCGCTACAGCCGCACGCAGGCGCTGGCCGGCGCGTTCGGTCCGTCGTTCGACGACGCCGACGTCGTGGTCGTGATGGACGTGTACGGCGCGGGCGAGGCACCACGGCCGGGGGTCACCGGCAAGCTGATCGTCGACGCGATCCTCGAGCACCGCCCGTGGAAGCGGGTGGCGTGGCTCCCACGTCGTGAGGATGTGCTCACCTACCTCGCCCAGGAACTGCGGCCCGGCGACCTGTGCCTCACCGTCGGCGCCGGCGACGTGACGGCACTGGCGGCCGAGCTGTTCGAGCGGCGCGCATGACGGATCCACGAGCGACAGCGCTGGAAGAGGTGGCCGACCGGCTAGGCCTGCTCGCCCGACGCGATGTGCCGCTCGGACCGCTCACGACCTATCGCGTCGGCGGGCCCGCCGCGCTGTTCGTGACCGTTGAAGGCGACGCCGACCTCGCCCGCGTGCGCGACGCGCTGCGAGGCACGTCGGTGCCGGTGCTCGTCGTCGGCAACGGGTCGAACCTGCTCGTCGCCGACCGCGGCTTCGCGGGGCTGGCGATCCGGCTCGGTGAGGCCTACGCCGACATCGTGATCGACGGCACGCGCGTGCAGGCCGGCGGCGCCGCGCTGCTGCCGGTGGTCGCGCGCCGAACAGCGGCAGCCGGACTCACCGGCTTCGAGTGGGCCGTCGGGGTGCCCGGCTCGATCGGTGGCGCGGTGCGGATGAACGCCGGGGGTCATGGCTCGGACATGGCCGCGACGCTCACCAGGGTCCGCGTCGTCGACCTCGAGCGCGGGGAGGATGGATGGGTGCCGGCAACCGCGCTCGACCTCGCGTACCGCCACTCCGCAATCCGCCCCAGCCAGATCGTGGTGCGCGCCGAGCTCGCGCTGCGCCGCGGCGACGCGGCACAGGCCGAGGCCGAGGTCGCGGCGATCGTGCGCTGGCGGCGCGCCAACCAGCCCGGCGGCCAGAACGCGGGATCGGTGTTCACGAACCCGCCGGGGGATGCGGCCGGCCGGCTCATCGAGACCGCCGGCTGCAAGGGGATGCGAGTCGGCACCGCGGTCGTGTCCGACAAGCACGCGAACTTCTTCATCGCCGACCCGCAGGGCCGGGCCGACGACGTCGAGGCGCTCATGCGCCAGGTGCAGCGCCGGGTCCACGAGGTCCACGGGCTGTGGCTCGTCCCCGAGACCCGGCTCGCCGGCTTCCCCGACCCTCCACCGGAGGTCGAGGGTTGAGCGTCGTTGACGCACCCGAACGCCCGCCGATCGACCCGCGGCTGCGGGCGCGGCGCATCGCCGTGCGCCGCGAAGAGGGACGGCGTCGACTGCGCCGCCTCGGCATCGTGGCGACGATCGCTGCGGTCGTGCTCGCGGCTGGCGCGCTGAGCCAGAGCCGCCTGCTCGACGTCGACCGCATCAGCGTCGACGGCGCCGCGCACACCCCACCCGAAGAGGTCCGCGCCGCGACCGGGATCGACATCCACGAGCCGATGGTGCGCGTCGATCTCGGCCGCGCGCGGCACGGGGTTCTCGCGCTGCCGTGGGTCGCGACCGTCTCGGTGAAGCGGTCCTGGCCGGCGACCATTCACGTCCGGATCACCGAGCGGACGCCGGTGGCGACCGTGCCGGCGGGCGCGGCAGGTTTCGCGCTGGTCGACGCCGAGGGACGCGTGCTCCAGACGAGCGCGACGCCGCCACCCGGGGTCGTCGTGCTGAGCGGGGTGCCCGCACCCGGCGCGCCGGGCACGACCCTTCCGCCGGAGGCCGCCGACGCGCTGCACGTCGCGTCCGCGCTGCCCCCGAACCTCGCTCCGAAGGTGTCGAGCATCGTCGTCGGCCCCGCCGGGGTCGAGCTGCGTCTCGTGGCGGGGGGCACGGTCCGGCTCGGGCCGGCGACCGATCTGGTCGCGAAGCTCGTTGCCGCGGACACCGTGCTGACCCAGGCCGACGTCAGCCACCTGTGCGTGCTCGACGTGCGGGTCGCGTCCGCTCCGTCCTTGACGCAAGGGGAGCGGTGTGCGTAAGGTCTCAAGCGTTACTGAAGGTATATGAAAGTCTCTACCTTCACTTCAGGGTTTATCCGGGAGAGGCGCCGGCCATGAGTGGCAACCCGCAGAACTATCTCGCGGTCATCAAGGTCGTCGGCATCGGCGGTGGCGGGGTGAACGCCGTTAACCGCATGATCGACGCGGGGTTGAAGGGCGTCGAGTTCATCGCGATCAACACCGACGCGCAGGCGCTGCTGATGAGCGATGCCGACGTGAAGCTCGACATCGGGCGCGAGCTCACCCGCGGGCTCGGCGCGGGCAGCGACCCGGAGGTCGGGCGCGCCGCCGCGGAAGCGCACCGCGACGAGATCGAAGAGGTGCTGAAGGGCGCCGACATGGTGTTCATCACCGCCGGCAAGGGCGGCGGCACCGGCACCGGTGGCGCGCCGGTCGTCGCGGAGGTCGCGAAGCAGCTCGGCGCGCTCACCATCGGCGTGGTCACCCGCCCGTTCGCGTTCGAGGGCCGACGCCGCTCGGTCCAGGCCGAGCAAGGCATCCAGAAGCTCAAGGAGAAGGTCGACACCCAGATCGTCATCCCGAACGACCGGTTGCTCACCGTGTCGAACGAAAAGACGTCGGTGCTGAACGCGTTCAAGATGGCCGACGAGGTCCTGCTCCAGGGCGTGCAGGGCATCACCGACCTGATCACCACGCCGGGGCTCATCAACACCGACTTCGCCGACGTGAAGATGATCATGAGCAACGCCGGCTCCGCGCTCATGGGCATCGGCTTCGGCTCGGGCGAGGGGCGCGCGCTGGCCGCCGCCCGCGCCGCGATCTCGAGCCCGCTGCTCGAGGCGTCGATCGAAGGCGCACGCGGGATCCTGCTCAACATCTCCGGCGGCAGCGACCTCGGGTTGTTCGAGGTGAACGAAGCGGCCGAGGTGATCCACGGCGTCGCCCACCCCGACGCGAACATCATCTTCGGCGCGGTGATCGACGACGAGATGGGCGACGAGGTCCGGGTCACGGTCATCGCCGCCGGCTTCGACCGCTGGGAGGGCACGCGGGGCGAAGAGCACCGGGAGGGCCGCGGCGCGCACGACGTGTTCGGGTCCGGAGAGGACGAGGAGCTCGAAGGGGACGACGACTTCGACGTCCCCAGCTTCCTCAAGTAGCGATCGTCTTCGGATCGGAGCGCTCGACCAGCCGCGTAACCTCCCGCGCATCCGAGCGCAGTTCCGCACCACGACCCGCGCCAACGGCGACTTCGCCGACGTCGCGCGCTTCGAGCCCGGCACCACGTGGCTGCGCCAGGTGCACGGCGCGACCGTCGTGCGCGTCAGCCATCCCGGCGAGCACGCCGGTGCCGAGGCCGACGCGGCGGTGACCACCACGGCCGGGTGCCGGCTCGCGGTGCGGACGGCCGACTGCGTGCCGATCGTGCTCACCGGTCGCAGCACCGTCGGCGTGATCCACGCCGGATGGCGGGGCCTCGCTGCCGGCGTCGTCGAGGCGGCGGTTGCGGCGATGGACGGCGACGTCACGGCCGCACATGTCGGCCCGCACATCCGCCCGGGCTGCTACGAGTTCGGGGAGCGGGACCTCGACGAGGTCGCGCGCGTGCTGGGTGACCCGGTGCGCTCGACGACGGCGTGGGGAACGCCCGGGCTCGACCTCGCGACCGCTGTCCGCCGCGCGCTCGGCTCGATCCCCGTCGTCGACGCTGGCGCCTGCACCGCGTGCAGCGACCTGTACTTCTCGTGGCGGGCCCGCGGCGAGCACGAACGGTTCGCGACGATTGCGTGGCTGGCATGAGCATCGACGCGGCCACCGTGCGCGCCAACGCCGAGCGGGTCCGCAACCGCATCGCAGACGCGGGCGGCGACCCCAGCGCGATCACGCTCGTCGCGGTCACGAAGGGCCATCCGGCCGCGGTCGCGATCGCGGCGGTCGAAGCGGGCCTCCACGAGCTCGGGGAGAACTACGCGCAGGAGCTCGACGGCAAGGCTCCCGCGGTGCGGGAGGCGTGCGCCGCGCCGGTGCACTGGCACTTCATCGGCCGGCTGCAGCGAAACAAGGTCCGCCAGGTCGCGCACCTGGTCAGCCTCTGGCAGTCGGTCGACCGGCTCCGCGTCGGCGAGGAGCTCGCCCGGCGCGCGCCGGGCGCCTCGGTGCTCGTGCAGGTGAACCTCACCGACGACGCGGCCCGTGGCGGCGCGAAGCCCGGTCTCGTCGCCGGCCTGGTCGAGGGTCTGCGCGATCTGGGCCTCGACGTGCGCGGGCTGATGGCCGTGGCGCCGATCGGGCCGCCCGACGCGGCCAGTGCCGGCTTCCGCACCGTCGTGTCGCTGGCCGACCGGCTTGGCCTGCCGGAGCGCTCGATCGGCATGAGTGGGGATCTCGAGGTCGCGGTTCGGGAAGGATCGACGATGGTGCGAATCGGCAGTGCACTGTTCGGTCCTCGTCCGCGTCTGGCCGGGCCGACCGTGGAAAACTAGGGTCTTCCGGTGGGACGAAAGGGCCGGTGAATGCCGACGATGTGGCGTCGGGCCATGACCTATCTCGGTCTCGGCCCTGATGAGGAGTACGAGGACTACGACGACGTCGAACCGGTGCGCGAGCCCGCGGACCGCGGGCGGATGCCGGTCCGCACCGCCATGCCCCCGCGCCGCGTCGCCGCGCCCGAGCCCGAGTCCGACGTCAACTACGTGGGCACCGTCCGGCGCCTCGAACCGCAGCCGGTCGAGCCGACCCCGGGCATCGGTGCGGTGATGCCCTCCGGCCAGAAGCGGTCGACGCCGGTCGTGCGCGCCATCCCGACATCGATGTCGGCGAAGCCCTACGTCGTGTCACCGTCGTCGTTCAACGACGCGCAAGAGGTCGCGGACAGGTACAAGAGCAACGTGCCGGTCATCATGAACCTGCAGGACGTCGATCGCGACCTGTCACGGCGGCTCATCGACTTCGCCAGTGGGCTCTGCTACGGCGTCGGCGGCACGATGGAGCGTGTCGCGCACCAGGTGTACCTGCTCACGCCGAGCAACGTCGAGGTGTCGGCCGAAGAGCGCCGCCGCCTCCAAGAGCGCGGCCTGTACGACTGATTGCCGTCGAGAACCGGAGCCTGATCGATGGAGCTTCTCTGCGTCGCGCTGCAGCTGTACGTCGTGGTCATCATCGCCCGGGTGATCCTGAGCTGGTTCCCGGTGACACCCGGCAGCGCGATCGAGAGCATCGACAGCTTCCTGCGGATGCTGACCGAACCGGTGCTCGGCCCGATGCGCCGCGCCATCCCGGCGGTCCGGCTCGGCGGGATGGCCATCGATCTGTCGCCGATGATCCTGATGTTCGTCATCTACTTGGTGCTCGTCCCGCTCGTCTGCACCCGTTGAGCGCGCGTGTGACCGCAGCGCGTCGCGTCCGCTGACGGTCCCCAAGCCGCGAAGGTCACGGGAGTACGATCGCTACATGGATGTGACGCCTCAGGTGATCAACGAGGTCGAGTTCCACCAGAAGATGCGGGGGTACGACCCCGACGAGGTCGACGACTTCCTCGAGCGGGTCGCGGTCGCCGTCGGGCAGCTGCACGATCGGGTCGCGGGCGCGGACGAGCGGGTCGCTGCCGCGGAGCGCCGCGCTGCTGAGCTCGAGCGCCGGTTGCGCGACGCGCAGAGCCATCCCGTGGCCAGCACCGAGGAAGAGACCGAGACGATCCGGCGAACGCTCGTGCTCGCGCAGCGCACCGCCGACGCCGCGGTGAAAGAGGCGAAGGAACAGGCGAAGGCGCTGATCGACGAGGCGCAGGCCAACGCGCAGCGCATGGTCGAGCAGGCGGAAGCCGACGCGCGGCGCGCCTCGGAGGAGACCCGCCAGCGGTTGATCGCTGAGATCGCGGCGTTGGAGGAGACCCGCGACGCGCTGCTCGCCGACCAGGGCATCCTCGAACGGCACCTCGAAGAGCAGCGCTTGCGGCTGCGCAGCGCGATCGGCGACCTGCAGCGGTTGCTGGACGATCCGGCCCGGTTGCGCGTCGCGCCGGCCCCGGAGATCAGCGGCGCGACCCGTCCCGCGTTCGTCGAGGAGCCCGCGGTGGAGACGGAACCAGCCGCGAACACACCGGCAGGTGACGACGGCACGGTCATCGATCTCGAAGCGGAAGCCGGCGCGCGCGCCGAGAGCTCGACCGACCAGCGTGACGACATGTCGCGTCCGGTCACCGGTGGTGTGCGGTTCACGCCCGCCGAGGAGCCCCTCACGCCCGCGCCGTCGGCCGTCGGCGCGAACGTCGCGGTGGCGACCGACGACGACCGTGACGACGAGGGCGCGTGGTCGCGCTTCGTGCGCCAGGAGATGGTCGACCGGCCCACCGAGGCGGTGGACTTCCGCTCCGCCGATGACGCGTACCTGAGCGAGCTGCGCAGAGCGATGCTGGAGGACACCAGCGCAGGCGGCCCCGAGCCGGGTGAGCAAAGGGCACGGCCCCGGTTCGGCCGTCGCCGCTGAGCACATCTGCCTCGTTCCGACGACCTGCCCAGCAGGTGAGGCCACGCGCCACGACGAAACCAGCAGACAGCCCCGTTCGCTGTGCCCACCTAGGATGCGCGGCGGACGGCCTTCGAACCGGTTGAGGATGGTGATCGCTTGCTGGTCCTGCTGAGCTTCGGCCTCGTGCTGGTCGCGACCGTGCTCCTCGTGCTCGGTCTGCTGGTCGGCGACGGCCTCGCGTTGATCTACTTCTCCATCGGACTGAGCGCGGCTGCGGCGGTCATCCTCTTCGTGGCCGTGCGGGTGTCGAAGCCAAAGCTGGTGCCGGCCGGAGGGCCCGCGCCGCTGCTGCCCGAGCCCGAACGTGAGCTCGCGACGGTCGGCGCGGCGCCGACCGCGAGCGCGGCGACCACCATGGCCGCGCCACCGGTCGCGCCCGCCCCGTCCGCACCACCCACCGAGCCGGTCCCGCAGGTGGCGCGCCCGCTCGAGGAGTACGAGCCCGAGCCGCCCGCGCCCGACAGCGGCGAGTGGCTCGCGGCCGACCAGGAGTGGGACGAGTCGACCAGCACCGTGTGGGAGAACGACGACGACGAGCTCGAGTTCCCGATCGCGGACTACGACGAGCTGAGCGCGGAGGAGATCCTCCCGCTGCTGCCGCAGCTCTACAGCGACGAGCTCGACGTCGTCGAGGCGCGCGAGCGGCAAGGTCAGGCGCGACCCGAGATCCTCGACCGCCTCGCCGAGCTGCGCGCCGCGGCGGCGCCCGATGCCGACGTGCCCGTCGGTGAGCAGCTCGGGTCCTCGCTCGCGACAGCCACCGGCGCGGAGGCCGGCGACGAGGAGTGGGCCGGTCCGGTGTTCCCGATCGAGGACTACGACTCGCTCGCGCTCAGCGACGTGTACACGCTGCTCGAGGAGCTCGACGACGAGGAGCTGCGCATCGTGCGCGACTACGAAGCTGCGCACCGCAACCGCCGGACGCTGCTGTCGAACATCGACCGGCGGCTCGGCATCACCGCGCCGGAACCGGCGCCGGCGTCGCGCGCCAGCCGGCCGCGCCCGGTGGCCAAGAAGGCCGCTCCGACGAAGGCGGCGACAAAGCGGGTGGTGACGAAGAAGGCCGCGCCGGCCAGGACCGCTGCGCCGGCGAAGAAGGCGGCGGGCAAGAAGGCAGCGCCGGCGAAGAAGGCTGCGCCGGCGAAGAAGGCGGCGGGCAAGAAGGCAGCGCCGGCGAAGAAGGCGGCGCCCGCCAAACGCGCCTCGAAGAAGCAGGCCTAGCCGGCAGCGCGGCCTTCGAGGGTTTCAGACCCGCGACAGGCCGATGTGCAGCACGCGGCCGTCGGGCAGCTCGACCCGGTGGCCGTCGGTGAGCGGACCGGCCTCCACCAGATCGACCGCGAGCGTCTCGCTCGTCACCGTGGCCCGGTGCGCGTCGATCGCGGCACGCACGTCGTCGTGACCACCCGTGTCGACGACGAGGTGGATGCGATCAGACACGTGCAGCCCTTCCTGGCGGCGGAACTCGTTGACCTTGCGGATCACGAACCGCGCCAGCCCTTCCGCGGCCAGTGCAGGGGTGATCTCCGTCGACAGGACGACGACACCGCTTGCGTCGGCCAGCGGGCTCGAGGTCGTGGCTTCACGCGGCACCAGCCGCAGCGTGTACTCATCAGGCTGCAGCTTCCGGCCGGCGACCACGACGTCGTCGCCGTCCCGTGACCACTCGCCGGCCTTGACCGCCTGGATGAGCTGCTGCATCTGCGCGCCCGCCCGCGGCCCGAGCACGGCCGGCACGAGCTGGAGCACGTACTCGCCGGCGGCGTCGAGGTCGGCGGTGAGCTCGACCCGCTTCACGTTCGCCTCGTCGGCGATCAGCGCCTCGTACGGCCGCAGGTGTTCCGGTTCCGGGGTGGCGACGGTCAGCACGGCGAGCGGCTGACGGTTCGGGATGCCCTTGGCCTTGCGGATCGACGCGGCCGCGGAGCACACGGCCCGCACACGGTCCATGGCGGCGACCAGCGCGGGGTCGGCGTCGAGCACCAGCTCGTCGGACGACGGCCACGGCTCGAGGTGCACCGACTCGTTGCCGGTGAGGCTGCGGTACACCGCCTCGGTCGTGAGTGGCAGCAGAGGCGCCGCCAGCCGGCAGAGGACCGCCAGCACGGTGTGCAGTGTGTCGACTGCTTCGCGGTCGCCCTCCCAGAACCGGTCGCGGCTGCGGCGAATGAACCAGTTGTTGAGCGAGTCGATGAACCCGAGGATCGCCGCACAGGCGCCGGACAGGTCGAACGACTCCATGCGCGCCGTCACCTCGTCGCGCACCTGCGCCACCTTCGCCAGCGCGTAACGGTCGAGGACGTGGTTGGCCTTCGTCCGCAGCTCGCCGTGCACGCCTGCCGCGTTCGCGTACAGCGACAGGAAGTACCACGCGTTCCAGATCGGAATCAGGACCTGGCGGACGGCCTCCTCCATCGGCCGGCGGTCCACCTGCAGGTCGCCGCCGCGTAGCGCCGCGGACGACAGCATCGCCCAGCGCATCGCGTCGGACCCGATCGTGTCGAACACGTCGGTCGGGTCGGGGTAGTTGCCGAGCCGCTTCGACAGCTTCTGGCCATCGTCGCCGAGCAGCACTCCGTGCACCACGCACGTCTTGAAGGCGGGGCGGTCGAACAGCGCTGTCGCGAGGACGTGCAGCGTGTAGAACCAGCCGCGGGTCTGGCCGATGTACTCGACGATGAAGTCGCCCGGGAAGTGCGACTCGAACCATTCGGTGTTCTCGAACGGGTAGTGGACCTGCGCGAACGGCATCGAGCCTGACTCGAACCAGCAGTCGAGCACATCGGGGATGCGCCGCATCATCGACTTGCCGGTGGGATCGTCGGGGTTCGGGCGGACCAGCTCGTCGATGAACGGGCGGTGCAGGTCGTGGGGCCGTACGCCGAAGTCGCGCTCGAGCTCGTCGAGGCTGCCGTACACGTCGACGCGCGGGTACGCGGGATCGTCGCTCTTCCAGATCGGTAACGGCGATCCCCAGAAGCGGTTGCGGCTGATCGACCAGTCGCGCGCGCCTTCGAGCCACTTGCCGAACGAGCCGTCGCGCACGTGGTCGGGCACCCAGGTGATCTGTTGGTTCAGCTCGAGCATCCGGTCCTTGATCGCGGTGACACGCACGAACCAGCTCGACACCGCCTTGTAGATGAGCGGTGTGTCCGTGCGCCAGCAGTGCGGGTAGCTGTGCACGTAGGTGTCGTGGCGGACGACGACACCTCGGGCCTTGAGGTCGCGCAGGATCGCGGCGTTGGCGTCGAACACCTGCATGCCTGCATACGGAGGCACCTCGTCGGTGAAGCAGCCCTTCTCGTCGACTGGTGCGATGATGCTGATACCAGCTTCCTCGCACGCCCGCTGGTCGTCCTCGCCGAAGCCGGGCGCCATGTGGACGGCACCGGTGCCGTCCTCGGTGGTGACGAAGTCGGCGCCCAGGACGACGAACGAGTTCGGGTGGTCCGCGAAGAAGTCGAACAGCGGCGTGTAGCGGTGACCGACCAGCTCCGCGCCTTTGAGGGTGCCTTTGCGCTCGGCTAGGGCGAGCTCGTGGCTGTACGCGTCGACCCGCGCCGCGCCGATCAGGTACTGCTGACCGTCCTCCTCGAACACTGCGTAGTCGATGTCGGGCCCGACCGCGATCGCGAGGTTCGACGGCAGCGTCCACGGTGTCGTCGTCCACACCAGCAACCGCCGGCCGTCGTCGAGCTCGAACCACACCGTCACCGCCGGGTCCTGCCGGTCGCGGTAGGCGTCGTCGAGCCGCGTCTCGAAGTTCGACAGTGGCGTCTCGCACTCCCAGCAGTACGGCAGCACGCGGTAACCCTCGTACAGCAGCCCCTTCTCGTAGAGCTGCTTCTGGGCCCACATGACCGACTCCATGTACGTGAGGTCCATGGTCTTGTAGTCGTTGTCCATGTCGACCCAACGGGCCTGCCGCGTGACCGACTCACGCCACGATGCGGCAGTGGACCCCACGATCGACCGGCAATGCGCGTTGAACCGGTCGACGCCGAACGCCTCGATCGCGGCACGTCCGGACACGCCGAGCTCCTGCTCGGCCTGCATCTCGATCGGCAGGCCGTGGCAGTCCCACCCGAAGCGCCGCTCGACGCGCTGGCCGCGCATCGTGCGAAACCGGGGCACGGCGTCCTTCACGAAACCGGTGAGCAGGTGCCCGTAGTGGATCGGACCGTTGGCGAACGGCGGCCCGTCGTAGAACACGAACTCGTCGGTCGCGGGCCGCTGCTCCACCGACTTCTCGAAGGTCTTGGCCGCTTTCCAGTCCTCGATGATCTCGCGCTCGAGCTCCGGAAACGACGGGTGCTGGTCGACGTCGGGGTAGCGAGGCGCGGATTCGGACATTCGAAAGAGCGTACGCGGCGACTACGGTGCGCAGGACATGGTTCACGCCCTCTACCGCCGGCGCGACGACGGCTCGGTCGAGCTCAACGTGCATGCCCAACCCGGCGCGGGGCGCACGCAGATCACCGGCCGCCACGGCGACGCGCTGAAGATCCGCGTCGCCGTCCCGCCCGAGCACGGCCGGGCCAACGAGGCCCTCGTGAAGGTGCTCGCCACCTCCTTCGGCGTGCCCGAGTCGGCGGTCGAGCTGGTGAGCGGCGACAAGAGCCGAACCAAGCGGTTCCGGCTCCGCGTCGAGGACGTCGACGCCTTCGCCGGCCGCCTCGACGACCTCGTCGCGGCCAGCGCCGAGGGGCCGGGGCCCGCTGACCGGGACCGCTGGCGGAGCCGCGGCTGACCACGGGGTTGGAATCCTCGCCGGATCACCTTTACAATCCGGCACCCTTTTGGCGGCCGGAGAGGAAGCCATGCCCAGAGCTACCGGGCGCGCAGCCCCACGGAAGGCGACAGCGTCGCGCTCGACCTCGAAGCGAACGGCCGCGCCGATCAACAAGAAGGCAGTGAAGACGTCTCCCGCCAAGAAGTCGACTACGAAGAAGGCGCAGGCGAAGAAGGCACCGGCCAAGAAGGCGCCGGCGAAGAAGGCGGCACCGGCCAAGAAGGCGGCACCAGCCAAGGCTTCCCGCAAGGCCGCGGCCGCCAAGCCGGCGAAGAAGGCGCCGGCGACGAAGAAGGCGCCCGCCGCGAAGAAGGCTCCGCCGGCCAAGAAGGCTCCGCCGCTTCGCCACGTGGTCTCGCCGCTCTCGAAAGTCACGCCCACCCCGCCACCGAAGCGGCCGGTCAAGAAGGGTCCGGTCGTCCTCGACAAGTTCCTCGAGAGCCAGCGGGCGGCGCTGCTCGAAGAGCGCGCCACCTACACGCAACAGGCCGAGTCGCTGCAGGCCGAAGCAGACCTGCTCGCCGCGGAGCGCGAGCCGGGCGACGTGCAGTTCGACGAGGAGTCGGGCGAGGGCGACACGCTCGCGGTGGAGCGCGAGCGCGACCTGGCGCTGTCGGCCCAGGCGCGCGGCGCGATCGACGAGATCGACGCCGCGCTGGCGAAGATCGCGGATGGTACGTACGGCATCTGCGAGCAGTGCGGCCGGACGATCCCGAAGGACCGGCTGCGCGCGATCCCGTACGCGACGCTGTGCGTGCAGTGCAAGAGCATGGGGCTCGGGCGGCGCTGAGCGACGTGCCACCGGCGACACCCCGTCGCCTCACCATCGTCGTGGTCGCGGTCGCGGCCATTGTCGTGATCGCCGACCAGCTCACGAAATGGTGGGCGGTTCGCACCCTCGCCGACCACGACGTCGATCTCGTGTGGACGCTGCGCTTACACCTCGTGCGCAACTCCGGCGCGGCGTTCAGCGTCGGCGGCGGCCGCGGCGGGTTGATCGCCATCGTCGCCATCGTCGTGGTCTTGGTGCTGATCGCATTCGGCTGGGCGGTGGGCGATCGGGCCGGTGCGGTGAGCCTCGGGCTGGTGCTCGGCGGCGCGGTCGGCAACCTCGCCGACCGCGTGCTGCGCGACGGCTCCGGTTTCCTCGGCGGCAGGGTCGTCGACTTCGTCGATCTGCAGTGGTGGCCGGTCTTCAACGTTGCCGATGCGTCGCTCGTGGTCGGCGGGCTGCTGCTCGTGCTCGTCAGCGCGAAGGCGCCGGCCGGCGCCCGCTGACGTGCGCGCCGTCGTGCCCGGCGCGCTCGCCGGCGAGCGGCTCGACCGGGCGCTCGCCACGCTGCTCGGCGCCACCCGCGCGCGGGCGACCGCGCTCATCGCGGCCGGGGTCGTCGCGGTCGACGGCACGGTCGTGACGAAAGGCTCGACCAAGGTCGCGGCCGGCGCCGGGATCACCTGCCCCGACGAGATGCCGCCAGCCGCCGGCCGGCCCGCGCCCGACGAGTCGGTTGCCGTGACCGTCGTGCATGAGGACGACGCGGTGATCGTTGTCGACAAGCCGGCCGGGCTCGTGGTCCATCCGGGCGCGGGCAACGCCACCGCCACTCTCGTCCACGGCCTGCTCGCCGGCCACCCGGAGCTCGCCGGCGTCGGCGCAGCCGACCGGCCCGGCATCGTGCACCGCCTCGACAAGGACACCTCGGGGCTCCTGGTCGTCGCGCGGACCGCCGGCGCGTACGAGTCTCTGGTCGGGCAGTTGCGCCGGCGCATCGTGACGCGGCGCTACCTCGCGCTGGTCTGGGGCCGCCTCGACCCGGGCCGCGGGGTCATCGACGCGCCGATCGGACGCTCGGAGCGCACGCCGACGAAGATGACCGTGACGGCGCGCGGTCGCGCTGCCCGCACCGCCTACGAGGTGATCGCCTCGTCGTCGCGACCCGCGGACGTGTCGCTCGTCGAGTGCACGCTCGACACCGGCCGCACCCATCAGATCCGCGTCCACCTCGCCGCCATCGGCCATCCCGTGGTCGGCGACGCGCGCTACGGCGGCCGTCGCGGGCCTGCCGGCGACCTGCGCCGGTTCTTCCTCCACGCCGCGTTCCTCGCGTTCGACCAACCGCTCACCGGCGAGCGGGTGTCGTTCACGTCGCCGCTGCCGGCCGACCTCGTCGCGGTGCTGCGCCGGTTCGGGCTCAGCCCGGAAGCGGCCAGGGCAGCTCGCCCCGAGCCATCGCGACCACGTCGCGGAGCGTGAGCGCGTCGAGCAGGTGGCGCATCTGCTCGCTCACATTGGCCCACACCGCGAGCAGCACGCACTGGCCCTCGTGGTCGCACGCGCCGTTCTGGTGGGGCTCGCCGAAGTCGCCGAGCACGATCGGGCCGTCGACCGCGCTCACGATCTCGCCGAGGGTGATCGACGCGGGGTCGCGGGCGAGGACGTACCCGCCGCCGACCCCCCGCTTCGACCGCACGATGCCCGCACCCTTCAGGGCGAGGAGGATCTGCTCGAGGTAGGGCTGGGGCAGCCCCGTGCGCTCGGCGATGTCGCGGACCGACGTGGGGCCCTCGCCGTCGGCGTGCAGGGCGAGGGACACCAGCGCTCGGCAGGCGTAGTCGCCCCTGGTGGAGATCCGCACAGCGGCAACGATAGAGATCCGCCGCCGCACGGGACGTCTACGGATCGGGGTAGGGACGGCCGATAGGGTGACGGTGGAGCAGGAAGGGACTGACGTGGGCGATCTCGAACCGGCGCCAATCGTTCCGGATTACGGCGGGGCGTGCCTCTGCAACGTCGTGCCGGCGTTGCTGGACCGACCCGACGAGCACCGCGGCTGGTTCCCGGGCCCGGCCCTCGAGGCCGACCAGGTGGTGCTCGTGGCGCTCGACGGGCTCGGTTGGGAGCAGCTCGAGGCTCGCCGGCACCTGACTCCGACGATGAACGCGATGGAGGGCATCCCGATCTCGTCGGTGCTGCCGACCACCACCGCCACGGCGCTCACGTCGCTGGTCACCGGGATGACCCCGGGCGAGCACGGGGTGGTGGGCTACCGCATCCACGTGCACGGCGAGGTGCTGAACGTGCTGCGCTGGTCGACCGCGGCGGGCGACGCCCGCCAGACCATCCCTCCCCAGAAGATCCAGCCCAACCTGCCGTTCTTCAGCCAGCGCCCGCCGGTCGTGACCCGCGCGGAGTTCTCGCGGACCGGGTTCACGCTCGCGCACCTCGACGGGGTCCGCTTCACCGGCTACCGCATGGCGTCGTCGCTCGTCACCGAGGTCGCTCGGCTGACGCGTGCGTCGGAGCCGTTCGTGTACACGTATTACGACGGCGTCGACAAGGTCAGCCACGAGTACGGCCTTGGCGAGCACTTCGACGCCGAGGTCGCGGCGGCCGACGATCTCGTCGGCGACATCCTTGCCGCCGTGCCGAGCGGCACCGCGGTCGTCGTCGTGTCCGACCACGGCCAGGTCGAGGTGGGCGACAACGTCGTGCCGCTCGACCCAGAGGTCGCGATGCACGTCTCGCTGCAGTCTGGGGAGGGCCGGTTCCGGTGGCTGCACGCGCGGCCCGGCCACGCCACCGCGCTGGTCGACGCGTGCCACGCCGCGCACGGCGCCCAGGCGTGGGTCCGCACCCGTGACCAACTCGTCGACGAGCACTGGTTCGGGCCGGCGATCACCGCCGAGGCGGTGGCGCGCCTCGGCGACGTGGCGCTCGTCGCCCGCGAGGACATCGCGTTCACCGAGCCGACCGACACCGGCCCCTACGACCTCGTTGGCCGACACGGGTCGGCCACTCCCGCCGAGGTCTTCGTCCCGTTGTTGGTGGGCATCGCCTAGCTCGGGGAAGGATCTTCCGACATGTCCGAACCGGCGCAGCATCACGAGTTCATCGAGCGGCCCGAGGTGATGCCTCGTCCCGAGGCTGAGCGCGACGGCGAGGTCCCGCGCGAATCGGTCGACCAGCCCGCGAAGGTGATGCGGATCGGCTCGATGATCAAGCAGCTGCTCGACGAGGTGCGGGCCGCACCACTCGACGAGAAGAGCCGTGACCGGCTCGCCGCGATCTTCGACACGTCGGTGCGCGAGCTCGGCGAGTCGCTGAGCCCCGACCTGCAGGAGGAGCTCCAGCGGCTGGCGCCGCCGTTCCAAGGCGAAGGCACGCCGAGCGAGGCGGAGCTGCGGGTGGCCCAGGCGCAGCTCGTCGGGTGGCTCGAAGGCCTGTTCCACGGCATCCAGGCGACGCTTTTCGCGCAGCAGATGCAGGCCCGCCAGCAACTGGAGGACATGCGCCGCCGGCTCCCGCCAGGCCAGTCCACCGAAGCCCAAGGTCCCACCGGCACCTACCTCTGAGCGGAAGGACGGACCCCATGTGCCGCAGCATCGTGACCCTTCGCGGCGACGAGCCCGCGACGAGCGAGGAGGTCCGCAACGCGGCGCTCCAGTACGTCCGCAAGATCAGCGGCTACCGCAAGCCCTCGAAGGTGAACGAGGCGGCGTTCGCGCGGGCCGTTGACGAGGTCGCGCGCGCCACCCAGCACCTTCTCGACACCTTGGTCGTTGCGCGCGGCAAGGCCGCGCGCACGGCTGCTACGGTGGAAATCACACCCGTGTAAGTTGTCCACAGGCGGGTGTGGGCAACCCGTGGATGACTGGAGGAGGGGACCGGCTCGGAATGGCTGACCGGAAGCGCTTCGTCCACCTCCACACCCACACCGAGTTCTCGATGCTGGACGGGGCCTCCCGGGTGGACGACCTCGTGGCCGCGGCCGCGGCCGACGGCCAGCCCGCGCTCGGCATCACCGACCACGGCAACATGTACGGGGTCCTGCCGTTCTACGGGGCTTGCCGCAAGGCCGGCATCACCCCGATCATCGGCTTCGAGGCGTACCAGGCCAACGAACGCCGGGACGAGCGCATCAACCCCCGCGGCAAGATCGACGACACCGGCGGTGAGGGCGAGGGCGGCAAGAAGGCGTGGTACCACCTCACGCTGCTGGCGGAGAACAACACCGGCTACCGCAACCTGATCCAGCTCGCGAGCCGGGGGTTCCTCGAGGGCTACTACCGCAAGCCCAAGGTCGACTGGGAGGTGCTCGCCGACCACAGCGACGGCGTGATCGCGACCACCGGCTGCCTCGGTGGCCACGTGCTGCAGTCGCTGGTCAACGGCGACTTCGAAGCCGCTCTGCACAAGGCAGGCAAGCTCCAGGAGATCTTCGGGCGCGACAAGCTGTTCGTCGAGCTGCAGGACCACGGCATCGCGCTGCAGCACAAGACCAACCCGCAGCTGATCGAGATCGCCCGCAAGATCGGCGCGCCGCTGCTCGCCACCAACGACAGCCACTACACGCGTCCCGAGGACGCGGAGGCACACGACGCGCTGCTGTGCGTCCAGACGAACGCGCTGATCAGCCAGAGCGGCGAGGAGCGCTTCAAGTTCAGCGGCGAGGGTCACTACCTGAAGTCGGCCGACGAGATGTGGCGCCTGTTCGAGGATCATCCGGAGGCGTGCGAGAGCTCACTGCTGATCGCCGAGCGAGCCAACGTCGAGATCGAGTTCGGCAAGCCGCAGCTTCCGAGCTTCCCCCTGCCCGAGGGCTTCGCCACCGACACCGAGTACCTGCGCCACCTGACCTTCGAAGGGGCGCGCCAGCGATGGGGAGACGCGCTCACCGACACGATCACCGACCGTCTCGCGTACGAGCTGCGCGTCATCGAGGACATGGGGTTCAGCTCGTACTTCCTGATCGTGTGGGACCTCATCAAGCACGCACGCGACTCGGGTATCCGGGTCGGGCCCGGCCGTGGCAGCGCGGCCGGCTGCGCGGTGGCGTACTGCCTGCGCATCACGGACCTCGATCCGATCAAGTACGACCTGCTGTTCGAGCGCTTTCTCAACCCGTCGCGCATCTCCATGCCGGACATCGACATGGACTTCGACTCCCGCTACCGCGATGAGATGATCCGGTACGCGGCCGAGCGTTACGGCCGCGACCGTGTCGCCCAGATCATCACGTTCTCCACCATCAAGGCGCGCGCCGCGGTGCGCGACGCGGCTCGGGTGCTCGGCTACCCGTACGCGATCGGCGACAAGGTGGCGAAGCTCATGCCGCCGCTGATCATGGGCCGCGACACGCCGCTGCGCGCCTGCCTCGAGCCGACCCCCGGCCACGAGGACGGCTACAAGATGGCCGCCGACCTGCGGGCGATGTACGAGACCGATCCCGACTGCCGCCGGGTGATCGACGTCGCGAAGGGCCTCGAAGGGCTCCGCCGCCAGGACGGCATCCACGCGGCCGCCGTCGTGATCACCAAAGAGCCGCTCACCGAATACCTGCCGATCCAGCGCAAGCCCGATCCCGGCCAGGACCCGGAGACCGCGCCGGTTGTCACCCAGTACGAGATGCACGGCGTCGAGGATCTCGGACTGCTGAAGATGGACTTCCTCGGCCTGCGCAACCTCGACGTGCTCACCGACACGGTCGAGCTCATCCGCCACACCCGCGGCATCGACGTCGACATCGACAACATCCCCCTCGACGACGAACCGACCTTCGAGTTGCTGCGGCGAGCCGACTCGATCGGTGTGTTCCAACTCGAAGGCGGCCCGATGCGCGCGCTGATGCGCTCGCTCGCACCGACCTGCTTCGAAGACGTCGCCGCCCTCGTCGCCCTGTACCGGCCCGGGCCGATGGCGGCGAACATGCACAACGACTACGCCGACCGCAAGAACGGACGGAAACCGGTCGAGTACTTCCATCCCGACGCCGAGGAGATCCTCGCCGACACGTACGGCCTGATGATCTACCAGGAGTCGGTGATGCGCGTCGCGCAGAAGTTCGCGGGCTACTCACTCGCGGACGCGGACCTGCTCCGCAAGGCGATGGGCAAGAAGTCCCGCGAGGTCATGGCGGAAGAGCGCGAGCGGTTCGTCGCCGGCGTGGTCGCCACCGGCTACGATCGCCGGCTCGGCGAGCGGCTCTTCGAGATCATCGAGCAATTCGCCGACTACGCCTTCAACAAGAGCCACTCGTACGGCTACGGGCTCGTCGCCTACCAGACCGCTTATCTCAAGGCGAACTACCCGGCCGAGTATTTCGCCGCGCTGCTGACCTCGGTCAAGCAGAACCTCGACAAGGCGGCGGTGTACCTCGCCGACTGCCGGGCGATGGGGCTCGAGGTGACGGTCCCCGACGTCAACCGGTCGGCGTCGGACTTCACCCCGGTGCGGGCAGACGACGATCCGAGCCGGTCGCAGATCGTGTTCGGGCTGTCCGCCGTCCGCAACGTCGGCGAAGGCCTCGTGGGGCTCATCGTGGCCGAACGTGAGCGCAACGGTCCCTACCTGGACTTCTACGACTTCTGCGAGCGGGTCGACCTCAGCGTGCTGAACAAGCGGACCATCGAGTCGCTCGTCAAGGCGGGTGCGTTCGACTCGCTCGGCCATCCGCGCCGGGGTCTGCTGCTCGCGTTCGAGGGGATCATCGACCACGTCGTCGCCCGCCGGCGGGAGCGGGACATGGGCGTGCTGTCCCTGTTCGGTGAGGTCGAGGTCGGTCTGGACTTCGACGAGCGGCCGCCGATCCCCGACCTCGAGTTCGACAAGGCGCAGCAGCTCGCGTTCGAGAAGGAGATGCTCGGCCTGTACGTGTCCGACCATCCGCTGCTCGGCGCCGAGGGCGTGCTGCGGCGGCGCACCGACGGCTCGCTGGCCGACCTCGCCGACTTCGACGACGGCAGCGTGAAGGTTTTCGGCGGGCTCGTCACCGGCCTGCAACGCAAGTGGACCAAGCGCGGCGAGCTCATGGCGGTCTTCACGCTCGAGGACCTCCGGGGCACGTGCGAGGTGATGGTGTTCCCGAAGACGATGACCGACCACGGCCACAAGCTCGTCGACGACGCGGTCGTGTGCGTGAAGGGACGCGTCGACAAACGGGACGAAGCTCCCAAGTTGATCGCGATGGAGATCGACCTGTTCGAGGGCATCGCCGACGGCGCGCCGCCGCTTCGCATCAACCTGCCCGTGCGGCAGGTGCACGAGCGGGTGATCGACGAGCTGAAGACGCTGCTGCGCGAGCATCCCGGCGAGTCGCAGGTGTTCCTGCACCTCGGCGACCGTCAGGTGCTGCGGCTCCCCGACGAGTTCTGCGTCGACACCGCCGGCAGCCTTCTCGGCCACCTGCGGGTGCTGCTCGGGGCGGATGCGATCCTGTCCTGAGCCCGGATCAGGGCCCTTCCGGCCGCAGCGGCGGGCCGACCGAGTTGCGATCGGAGCGGAGAACCGCTGGACTAGTAGGACCACCGTCACCATATCCGGGGGCATTGCACGCGCATGGCGATCGAGGTCGAGACCAAGGACTGCACGCAGCTCTCTGATGCGGAGCTGGCCGAGATGGCTGACATCTGCGCCGAGAGCCCGAGCCGGTTCGAGGCCGGATTCCTGTCCAAGCAGGCCGAGTTGTGGGTGCTGGTCACCCTGGCCCGCGAGAACAGCAAGCTGAAGGGATTCTCGTTCAGCACCCTCGAGCGCATCGGCGGAACACCGTGCGTGCTGATCGGGCTGGCGTCGATCAAGCGGACCGCCAAGCGCGACACGGTGCTGAAGGCGATGATGCAGGACAAGTACCGCCGCGCGGTGCTCGCGTTCCCCGACGAGGACGTGCTCGTCGGCACCCGCTTCGTCGACCCGGCCGGTTTCGAGGCGTTCAAGGCGCTCGAGGACATCGTGCCGCGGCCCGATCACAAGGCCACCGGCGAGGAGCGCGCCTGGGGGCGCCGGCTGGCGAAGCGCTTCGGCATCGAGAACGGCAACTACGACGACCGCAGCTTCGTCGCCGAGGGCGACGGCTCGTTCCCCTGCGTGCTCGATCACGAGAGCCTGAAGCCGGACGCGATCGATCCGGCGGTGGCCGGTCAGTTCAAGGGTCTGAACGCGAAGCGGGGGGACTCGCTCATCGCCTTCGGTTGGGCGATGGCCGAGTACCTCGCCAAGCTCGGCTGACCCCGAGCCCGCGCTGGAGCTGCAGGAGGTTCTCCGCCGGCGGCGGATGGTCCGCGCCTTCCGCCCCGACCCGATCCCCGACGACGTGCTCGACGGGGTCCTCGCCGCGGCGCGGCGCGCCCCCGCGGCGGGCAACAGCGGCGGGACCGACCTCGTCGTGCTCGTGGGCCCGGAGGAGACGGCGCGGTACTGGGACATCACGTTGCCCGCCGGCTTCGCCCGCGACCACTTCCCGTACCCGAAGCTGCTCGACGCGCCGGTGCTGGTGATCCCCCTCGCGAACGCGCAGGCGTACCTCGACCGCTATTCGGAGCCCGACAAGGCGTTCATCGGCCTCGGGGAGTCGACCGAGCGGTGGCCGGTGCCGTACTGGATGATCGACACCGCCTTCGCGGCGATGCTCGTGCTGCTCGCCGCGGTCGACGAGGGACTGTCGACGCTGTTCTTCGGGATCTTCGACAGGGAGGCCGAGCTGCTCGCCGCGCTCGGGGTGCCCGACGGCGTGCGGCCGATCGGCACGATCGCGATCGGCTGGCGCGACGCCGCAGCCGATGCTGCCCGCCCGGGCCGCTCGGCCAACCGGCCCCGCCGTCCGGTCGACGAGATCGTCCATCGCGGCCGCTGGTGAGCGCGGCGGTCGCTACTGTCCGGCCAGATGGACTTCGACGTCCCTGCCCACAACCGCCAGATCCTCCTGAGGCAGCGCCCCGACGGCCTCGTGCGGGCCGAGGACTTCGAGATCGTCGACGGCAAGGTGTCCGAACCAGCCGAAGGGGAGGTCCTGGTCCGCACCGGCTGGCTCGGTATCGACGCCACCGTGCGCACCTGGCTGTCCAAGGCCGAGGGCTACATCCCGCCTGTCGAGATCGGCGAGGTCGTGCGCTGCAGCGGCATCGGCACCGTGGTGCGCTCACGCAGCCCGCGAGTACCCGAGGGCGCGCTCGTCACCACGCTCACCGGCTGGCAGCAGTACGCGGTGGTGGGCGACGACCCGATGCTCACCACTGTGCTCGCGCCCGATGCCGACCCGCTCGCCGAGTTGAGCGTGTTCGGCTCGGCCGGCATGACCGCCTTCGTGGGGCTCACCGAGATCGGCCGGGTGCGGGAGGGCGAGACCGTCGTCGTGTCCGCGGCCGCGGGCGCCACGGGCTCGACGGCGGTGCAGATCGCCCGCATCCTCGGTTGCCGCGTGATCGGCATCGCGGGCACGGCCGAGAAGTGCGCGTGGCTGACCGGCGAGCTCGGCGCGGCCGGCGCCATCGACTACCGCACCGACGACGTGGCGGAGCGGCTCAAGGAGCTGTGCCCGACCGGTGTCGACGTGTTCTTCGACAACACCGGCGGACCCGTGCTCGATGCCGTGCTCGGCCGGCTCGCACCGAACGCTCGTGTCGTGCTGTGCGGATCGATCTCGTCGTACAACGAAGCCCGCAAGCCGCCCGGCCCCGCGAACTATCTCAACCTCATCAGCCGGCGCGCCCGCATGGAGGGCTTCATCTCCTGGGACTACTGGGGCCGCTGGAAGGAGATCACCGACCAGCTCCGAGCGTGGGTGGACGAGGGCGCGCTCCGCTACCGCTGCCACGTGGTCGACGGCCTCGACAACGCTCCGCACGCGCTCAACGCGATGTTCACCGGCGAGAACATCGGCAAGATCGTGGTGCGCGTCAGCTGAGGTGCGCGGCGAGCGCCCCTCGGTCGTCGATCGGCGCCTCACACACGTAGCCGCGGCACACGTACGCGTACCCGTCGCGCCGGTCACGCCACAGCGGCGAGTCGTAGCGCTCGCCCCACGCCAGCACGGCGGTCGGCAGGTACTTCTCGTGCACCGCGGCGACCAGGTCAGGACGGTCGCCGGCCACCGCGATCTCGTCGATCCCTGAGGTGACGAGGTCGACGGCGGCGAGCAGGTGCGCGAGCGCGGTCGGGTGCTGGCCGGCGACGCGGCCGAGCAGGCGCACGATGTCCTCGGCCCGCTCGCGGTAACGGTCGATGCCGGTCAGCGCGCCCAGCCGCAACAGCCCGAGCGCGGCCATCGAGCTCGCCGACGGGGTCGCGTCATCGAGCAGGTCCTTGTCGCGGGTGATGAGCTGTTCGCCGTCGTCGCCGACGGTGAACAGCCCGCCCGCGGCGCGATCCCAGAACCGGTCGAGCAGCACATCCGCGGTGGCGACGGCCTCCTCGAGCCAGCGCGCCTCACCGGTGGCTTCGGCCAGCGCGACGAACGCCTCGATGATCGCGGCGTGGTCGGCGGCGAAGCCCAGCGTGTGCGCGCCGTGCTCGGCCTGCCAGGACCGAAGCCACCGGCCGTCGCCGCGCCGCAGCGCGCGCAGCAGGAACGACGCGTTCGCCCGCGCCGCCTCGAGCCAGTCGCCCCGCCCTGTCGCGGCGGCGGCCTCCGCGAGCGTCGTGAGGAACAGCGCGTTCCACTCGGTGAGGACCTTGTCGTCGAGGCCAGGACGAACCCTCTTGGCGCGCGCCTCGAAGAGCCGGGTCCGCGCCTGCTCGACGTCGTCGGGCCGGATCAGCTCGCCCCGGTGCGCGATGCGGTTGAGGATGTTGGCGCCCTCGAAGTTGCCGTCCGCGGTGACGCCGTACCACTCGACAGCCGCGTCGGCGAGCGCGGCATTGCCGATCGCGTTCTGCAGGTCAGCCATCGTCCACACGTAGAACTTGCCCTCCACCCCCTCGGAGTCCGCGTCCTCGGCGGAGAAGAAGCCGCCTTCGGGATGACGAAGGTCGCGCAGCACGTAGTCGATCGTCTCGTCGAGCACCTGGCGATACGCCGGTGAACCCGTGACCTGCCAGGAGTGCAGGTAGATGCGGGCCAGCAGCGCCTGGTCGTAGAGCATCTTCTCGAAGTGGGGCACGAGCCACACACGGTCGACCGAGTACCGCGCGAACCCGCCGCCCACATGGTCGTAGATACCGCCCGACGCCATCGCGTCGAGCGACGTGCGCACCGCCGCCAGCGTCGAGCCGTCGTGGTTGTGGCGGTACGCCCGCAGCAGCACTTCGAGGCTCATCGTCTGCGGAAACTTCGGTGGGCCCCCGAAGCCGCCCCAGTCGTCGTCGTGCTGTTCGCGCAGCAGCCGGTAGGCGGTGTCGAGCACCTCGGTGCCCGGCAGCGCCGCGTCCGGGTCCGCGAGGAGCGCGGCGCGGCTGATCGACTCGGTGAGCTCGGCGGCGTGCTCGAGCAGTTGGTCGCGCCTGTTGCGCCATGCGTCGTCGACGGCGCGCAGCAGGTCGCCGAACGCGGGCATCCCGTGCCGTGGTTGTTTCGGGTAGTAGGTCCCGCAGTAGAAGGGCCGGCCGTCGGGTGTGCAGAACACCGTCATCGGCCAGCCCCCCTGGCCGGTCATCGCCTGGGTCGCGGCCATGTAGATCGCGTCGACGTCGGGCCGCTCCTCCCGGTCGACCTTCACGTTGACGAACAGGGTGTTCATCAGCGCCGCGGTCTCGGGATCCTCGAACGACTCGTGGGCCATGACGTGGCACCAGTGGCACGAGGAGTACCCGATCGACAGCAGCACCGGGCAGTCCCGCTCTCGGGCCGCGGCGAACGCCTCGTCGCCCCACGGGAACCAGTCGACGGGGTTGTGCTGGTGCTGGCGCAGGTACGGGCTCGTCGCGCTGGCCAACCGGTTCACCCGGCCGACGCTATCGGGCGATCAGTTGTAGTCGTACCCGCCGTTCGACCCGCTCGACGACGATGAGGTGGACGACCCGGGTGCTGCGCCCGCGCCGTTGCCGCCGACGGTGTCGTTGTCGTTGAAGAAGAACGCACCCTGCATCCCGATGCTCTGGTGGAAGCTGCAGTGGAACTCGGTCGCGCCGGTCTGCGGGAGCGTCACCTGCACGTCCGCGGACTCCCCGGCCTGCAGCGTCTTGTCGACGCCGAGCGCCGCGCTGGTGAACGTGTGCGTGGTCGACCCCTCGTTCTTCAGGTGCAACGTCAACGTCTGCCCTGGCGTGGCCTTGACGAACGTGGGGCCAAAGTAGAAGTCGTCGAGCTCCACCTCCAGCTCGTTGCCATCCGGTGACTTCGTGCCGTGGTCGTTCGTCTTGCCCGGCAGCGACACGGGCGTCGTGGTACCGCCGGTCGAGGACGAGGACGAACCGGTACTACCACCAGCCGATGTGCTCGAGCTGCTCCCGCACCCGACTGTGACGAGTGTGGCCGCGGCGAGCAGAATCATGATCTTGCGCACGCCGCACGATACGCACCGAACGGGCAGATGGATTGCCCGTCGCGGCAATCCGCGATCGGACAGCGACCGTACACGCGCCGTGTGGGACGTTCCCGACGACGCGCTGCTGGCCGGTGTCGCGACGGGTGACCGCGATGCCGCGCTCGCCTTCGTTCGCCGGTTCCAGCGCCTCGTGTACGGCTGCGCGCTCGCCATCGTCGGCGACCACGGCCGCGCCGAGGACGTCGCTCAGGAGGCGTTCGTTCGCGCGTGGCGGCACGCCGCGGTCTACGACCCCCGCCGCGGCTCGGTGGCCACGTGGCTGCTGGCGATCACCCGCAACCTCGCGATCGACTCGCTGCGGGTGGAGCGCGTGCGGCCAGCCGACCTCGTCGGCGTGGTCGACCTGCGGCTCGTCGATCCGTCGGCCGGCCCCGCGGAGCTCGCCGACCGCGGCAGCGAGGTGGAGCGGGCGATGAGCGCGCTGCGGGCGCTGCCCGACGAGCAGCGGCGCGCGGTGGTGCTGGCGTCGATCTACGGACGGACCGCGGCGGAGATCAGCGAGCTGGAACGGATCCCCCTCGGTACCGCCAAGACCCGGATCCGAAGTGGCCTGCTGCGCTTGCGCGACACGCTCGCACCGGAGGCCGCACCGTGATCACCTGCAACGAGCTCGAGCAGGTCGTGGCCGACCTCGCGCTCGGGATGCTCTCGGGCGACGAGCGGGCGGATGCGCTCGCCCACATGGGCACGTGCGCGGCGTGCCGGCACGCGGTCGAAGCGGCGTCGCAGGCCGTCGACGCGCTGGGCGTGCTGACCCCAGCCGCGGAACCACCCGCAGGCTTCGAGGAGAGGGTGCTGTGGCGGCTCGACGGCGAGGCCCGCCACGCGCGCCGCTCGCGGCGGGCGATCGTGCTCGCCGCGGCGGCGGTCATCGCGCTCGTGGTCGGCGCTACGATCCTGTTGCGGCCATCCCGCGAACCTGCCGAGGTCGCGTCGTTCAGCATGCGCACCGCGAGCGGACGGGTCGTGGGCGACGCGTACCTGCACCGAGGCGACTCGACCTGGGTGTTCGTCGAGGTGCCGGGCTGGACCGACGACACGACGCCGCACGACTACGAGCTGAGGATCACGGCCGACGATGGCCGCACGCTGACGATCCCCGGCGGGTTCCGGACCGGCAGCGGGGGATGGGGGACCGCGATCGACATCGACGCCCTCCACGTGCGCGAGATCGCGCTGGTCGACACCGACGGCGACGTGTGGTGCTCCGCGAGAGTGACGGCTTAGGGCGCCGTGTTCAGGGCGTGGCGGGTCGCGTCTTCGTGCTCGCGTTCGAGGCGACGAGGAGCAGATCGACGAAGTAGTTGACCATCTCGTCGACGGTGGCCTCGAGGTTGCCGTCGAGCCACTCGGTGAGCACGTGCTGGATCGCGCCGGGCGAGCTCGACGATGCCGGGTTCGAGCACCTCTACCTCGACACGGTCGCCTGGTACGAGCGCTACGGCGTCAGCATGCGTGCCGTACCGTCCTCGCTGTCGGCCTTCCGCGCCGAGTTCGACCGCTTCTGTGCGGAGCGCCTCGAGGTGACCGAGGCGGTCGAGCGGCTGCTGAACCTCGACGAGCGCGCCGCAGCCAGCCTTGCCGCAGACAACGCCCTGGCGCGGTTCACGGCTCCGATCCAGCAGCGGTGGGGGAGGTTGAGCACCATCGGGAACCTTCCCCCGCTCATCCGCGAACGCATCGGCTTGTCGTGGACCGACCACGACGCGCGACGCCTCGACCGGCTGGTGGGAGGTCTGCGCTGGACCTTCGAGCTGATGCCCCCGGCGCTCAACCGGGCGACCTTCACGACGGCGCTGCGCCGCACCGGTGCTCGCACCCGATCCGAGCGGTACCGGCCGGCGGGCCGCGTCAGCGAGTCCTGAGCCGTCGAGGTCGTCGATGCGGCCGTCGCTTGGTCTGGTACTCGCGCGCCGGTGAGCGTGCGCGCGAGGTGGTGGATCGAGCTCGGCGAGAGCCGGCTTGCGATCGCGGTGACGACCCGTCAGCGCGCGCCCGGAGCCGCGAACCGAGGTGGGCGGTGCGCCGTCACCGGCGGTGGCGCGCCCTCCACCCGCTCCACCTCGACCAGGACGTGCTGGCCGGTCGATCCCTGTGCCAGGCGTGACGTGCCCCGGTCGGCGGTCAGCACGTTGACGTTGCCGTGCGCGCACGGCGAGTCGGGCTGGGACGGGTCGACCGGGTCGAACCACGCGCCGGTCGACAGGTTCACGACACGCTCGCGGACCTCGTCGGTCACGACCGCGCCCGCGTAGCACGAGCCGCGATCGTTGAACACACGCACGACGTCGCCGTCGCGGATGCCGCGGGCGGCCGCGTCGGCCGGGTGGATCCGGATCGGTTCGCGCCCGGCCACCTTCGACGAACGGCTGACGCGGCCGGCGTCGAGCTGGCTGTGCAGGCGCGAGCTCGGCTGGTTCGCCACCAGATGGAGCGGGAAGGTTGCCGCGCGCGGCGAGCCGAGCCACTCGACCGGCTCGAGCCACGCGGGATGGCCGGGGCAGTCGTCGTAGCCGAAGCTGGCGATCGTCTCGGAGTGCAACTCGATGCGGCCGCTCGGCGTGGCCAGCCGGTGCTCGTCGGGATCGGCACGGAAGCGGTCGAACAGGGTGTGATCGTCGGAGTCGACGGGCAGGTGCGTCTCACCCTGCGCCCAGAACTCGTCGAAGGGCGGGACGTCGACGCCGCGCTCCGCAACCCGGGCCCGGAAGCGCTGGTAGACCTGCTCGAGCCACTCGCGACTCGTGCGGCCCTCGGTGAACTCGTCCCACGCTCCCAGCCGCTTCGCCAGCTCGGCGAAGATCTCGTAGTCGTCGCGAGCCTCGCCGACCGGATCGATCGCCCGTGGCATCGCGAACACGTACCCGTCGTTGCGGCCACCTCCGATGTCGTCACGCTCGAGCGTCGTGGTCACCGGCAGGACGATGTCGGCGTGGCGCGCCGTCGAGGTCCAGAACGGGTCCTGTACGACGAAGGTGTCGACCCGTGCCAGCGCGCGTCGCAAGCGGTTCAGGTCCTGATGGTGGTGGAACGGATTGCCGCCCGCCCAGTACACGAGCCGGATGTCCGGCAGCCGGAGCTGCTCGCCGTTGTAGTCGAGCGTGCCGTTTGGGTTCTCGAGCAGGTGCGTGATCTGCGCGACGGGGATGTACGTGCGCACCGGGTTGCGGCCTTGGGGGAACGTCGGCAGCGGGTATGGGACGGTCGGGTTCCCGACGTCGGCCATCGACCCGTAGCCGTGCCCGAAGCCGCCGCCGGGCAGGCCGATCTGGCCGACCAGCGCGGCGAGCGCGATCCCCATCCACACCGGTTGCTCGCCGTGCTGGGTGCGCTGGAGGCCCCAGCTCACGGTGACGAGGGTGCGCCGCGCCGCCATGCGGCGGGCGAGGTCGACGATCGTGTCCGCAGGGATGCCCGAGATGGCGGCCGCCCACGCGGGATCCTTCGGCTGCCGGTCGGCGCGACCCGTCACGTAGTCGATGAGGCGGTCGGCGCCGGCGGTGTAGCGGTCGAGGAACGCGATGTCGTGCAGGCCCTCGGTCACGAGCACGTGCGCGAGCCCGAGCATCACGGCGACGTCGGTGCCGGGCACCACCGGATGCCACGTTGCCGCTACCTCGTCCGGTAGGTCACTGCGGAGGGGACTGAACAGTTCGAAGCGCAGGCCGCGGCGGGCGGCGGCGGACAGGCTGGGTGCCAGCCAGTGCCGCGTCACGCCGCCGGGGCTCACCCACGCGTTCTTCAGGTTCATGCCACCGAACGCGACGACCAGTTCGGTGTGTTCGAGGATCGCCTTCCACGTCGTCGCCCGCCGCAGCACCTCGCCCGCGCCGCCGACGACGTGCGGCAGGATCACCTCGGACGCTCCGAGCGAGTAGCTGTTGACCGACGCGGTGTAGCCGCCGATCGAGTTCAAGAAGCGGTGCAGCTGGCTCTGCGCGTGGTGGAAGCGCCCTGCGCTCGCCCATCCGTAGGAGCCGCCGAAGATCGACTCGTTGCCGTACACGGCCCGCACCCGTTGCAGCTCGGCCGCGAGCCGGTCGAGCGCCTCGGCCCACTCGACCTCGACGAACTCGTCGCTGCCGCGACGCGCATCGGGGCCCGGGCCGGCGTCGAGCCAGCCGCGACGGATCGCGGGCCGCAGCACGCGTGCCTCGTGGCGGATGCCGTCGAGGAAGTTCCCGAGCAGCGGCGACGGGGCCGGGTCGTCGGGGTGACCGTCGACCGCGACCAGCTCGCCGCCGTCGACCGTGACCCGGAATGCCCCCCAGTGCGACAGATGGGGAAGCGTGCGCTGCGCCACCTCGTACCCCTTTCGGTCTGGCTGCCATTCTGGCCCGCCACCGTCGCCTGCGGGGTCAGCGCAGGCGGCGGACCTTGCCGAGCGACGTGCGGGGCAGCGCCTCGGCCAGCTCGAGCTGCTTCGGTGCCGCCCACGGGCCGAGCTGGTCCTTCACCGCGGCGCGCACCTCGTCGAGAGTGGGTGGCGCGGCGGGATCGGACGGAACCACGGTCGCCACGACCCGCTCACCCCACTCGGGGTCGGGGCGGCCCTCGACGAGCACCTCGGCCACCGACGGCAGCGTGCGCACGACGGCTTCGACCGCGGCGGGCCACACGTTCTCGCCGCCGGTGATGATCAGGTCGCCGATCCGGCCATGCACGACGAGCCGCCCGAGCGCGTCGAGCTCGCCGGCGTCACCGGTGACAAACCACCCGCGGCCGTCCTTCGGGTCGGTGCCGTCGCGGTAGCAGCGCAGCAGCATCGGCCCGCGCACCGCGATCTCCCCGGTGGCCGCGTCGACCGTGACCTCCACGCCGTCGAGCGGCACCCCGTCGTAGACGATCCCGCTGCCGGTCTCGGTCATCCCATAGGTGACGACGGTGTTGGCGGGCAGGTCGGCCGGCGGCGCCGCGCCGCCGAGCACGATCGTGCGGAACAGCGACGGATCGATGCGGCGCAGTGCGGTGGCGACGAGCGACACCAGCGTCGCACCGTCGCGTGCTGCCTGCTCGACGGCGGCGGGATCGAACGACGGTTGCACGACGAGCGGCGTGCCGGTGACCAGCGCCCGGGTGACGACGGACAGCCCGCCGATGTGCGCGAGCGGCAGGCAGGCGAGCCAGGTGTCGCGCGACGGGTCGACGGCGAGCCGCGCGCTGGTGGCGCGCGCCGATGCGGCGATTGCGTCGTGGGTCAGCACCACCCCTTTGGGCTCGCCGGTCGTACCGCTCGTAGCCACCACCAGCGCGTCGCCGTCGTCGACCGGCTCGTCGACCCGCATCGCGGCCACCAGGCGCGTCACCGCGGCCCGCGGCAGGCGAGGGTCGACCGGCAGCGCGGCGTCGCCCGCGTCCCAGATCCGGCGCAGCTCGTCGACGAACGCGGGGCCGCCGGCCAGCGCGAGGGGGACGAGGCGGTGCATCGCATCAGCTTGCACCGATTCGGCGCTCGCGCCGCGCCCGGGCAAGACTCGCGGCGATGAGTGCACCGTCGACGATCGAACCGGGCGCCGAGTGGCAGCCGGTCCCCGGCGCCGAGTACGAGGACATCAGGTACGAGACCGCGCTGCCGGCGGGCGCGACTGGGGGACCGAGGATCGCCAAGCTCACGATCGACCGGCCGGAGGTCCGCAACGCATTCCGGCCGCAGACCCTGATCGAGCTCGCCGACGCGTTCGAGCGCGCCCGGGAGGATCTCGACGTCGGCGTGATCATCTTCACCGGCGCGGGCGACCGGGCGTTCTGCTCGGGCGGGGACCAGCGGGTGCGGGGCGACACCGGTTACCTCGGTGAGGACGAGGCCGCGAAGCGCGGGGTGGGCCGCTTCCACGTCACCGACCTCCACGTGCAGATGCGGCGGCTCCCGAAGCCGATCGTGGCGATGGTGGCCGGGTACGCAGTCGGGGGCGGCCACGTGCTGCACGTCGTGTCCGACCTGACGATCGCGGCCGACAACGCGATCTTCGGTCAGACCGGCCCGAAGGTCGGCAGCTTCGACGGCGGGTACGGCGCGAGCCTGCTGTCGCGGCTCGTCGGTCCGAAGAAGGCCAAGGAGATCTGGTTCCTCTGCCGCCAGTACGACGCGCAGCAGGCGCTCGCCATGGGGCTGGTGAACGCGGTCGTGCCGCTGGCGCAGCTCGAGATCGAGACCGTCCGGTGGTGCACGGAGATGCTCCAGCTCTCGCCGTTCGCGCTGCGCCTGCTCAAGGCCAGCTTCAACGCCGACGAGGACGGCCTGGCCGGCATCCAGCAGCTCGCCCACGACGCCAACCTGCTCTTCTACGGGGCGCCGGAGGCGCAAGAGGGTCGCGAGGCCTTCAAGGCGAAGCGCAAGCCGGACTTCGCGCAGTTCCCGCGCCGGCCGTGACCGCCGGCAAAGAGTGAACAAGTGGGTCGCCGGCGCGCGGCCGCGCACGTTGCCGGCCGCGGTCGTGCCGGTGCTGGTGGGCACCGCGTGCGCGGCCGGCGCCACGGGCGCGGGCCACGGCATCGTGTGGTGGCGCGCCGCCGCCGCGCTCGTCGCCGCCGTCGCCGTCCAGGTCGGGACGAACTACGCGAACGACTACAGCGACGGCCGGCGCGGGACCGACGACCCCGGCCGGCGCACCGGCCCGGCCCGGCTCGTCGGGTGGGGGCTCGCATCCCCGGCTGCGGTCAGGCGCGCCGCGCTGGCCGCGTTCGCGGTCGCGGGCGTCGCCGGTCTGCTCCTCGCGGTCGCCGTCGACCTGCGGCTCCTGCTCGTGGGTGTCGCGTCGTTCGCCGCCGGCTGGTTCTACACCGGCGGTCCGAAGCCGTACGGCTACGCAGGCCTCGGCGAGCTGTTCGTGTTCCTGTTCTTCGGCGTGGTCGCCACCGTCGGGTCCACCTACGTGCAGACCGAGCGCATCACCGGCCTGTCGGTCGCGGCGTCGATCCCGGTCGGGTTCCTCGCGACGGCGCTGCTGGTCACGAACAACCTGCGCGACATCCCGAGCGACACCGCCGCCGGCAAACGCACGCTGGCGGTGCGCATCGGTGACCGTGCAACCCGCGGGCTGTACGTCGCGCTCGTCGCTGGCGCGTTCGTGTGCGTACCGTTTGTCGCCGGCGCCGGCCGCCGGCCGCTCGGCGCGCTCGGTCTCGCTGCGATCCTGCTCGCGACCCGCCCGGTCACCGCGGTGCTCTCGGGGGCGCGCGGCCCGGGTCTCGTCCCGGTGCTCGTTGCCACCGGCCAGGTGCAGCTCGTGTTCGGCTTGCTGTTCGCGGCCGGCCTCGCCGCCTCGGCGTGACCGTCAGAGCCGGTGCGCGGCGAGCCAGGGGCGCAGCACCGCGAGGAACGCCGTGGGCTGTTCGAGGTGCGCCGCGTGCCCGGCACCGGGCACGAGGGACAGGGCCGCGCCGCTGATCGCGGCCGCCATGCGCTCGGCTTCGCGGCTGAACTTGGCGTCCTCGGCGCCGGCCACCACCAGCACCGGCATCGCGAGCTCGCCGAGCCGGCCCCACAGCGGGTCCTGCGAGCCGGTGCCGGCTTGCCGGAGGCTCTCGGCGAGTCCCTCGACGGTGTTCTCCGCGCGCTCGCGCCGGAACTGCATCGCCTCGTCGAGCCCGGCGAACAGCGGTTGCGCGAGCCACGCGTCGAGGAAGGCCTCGACACCGTCGCGCTCGAGCACCGCCGCCATTGCTTCGTCGCGCTGCTTGCGCGCCGCCCGCTCGGCGTCGTCCTCGATGCCTGGGGTGCCACCGACGAGCACGAGCCCGCGTGCGAGCTCCGGGTGGGCGAGTCCGAGGTGCAGCACGAACCGCGCGCCCATCGAATAGCCGAGATAGGTCGCGGTGCCACCCTGGTCGGCGATGAGCCGTGCGCCCGTGCGCAGCCCCGCGTGGAACGCCGCGGAGCGTGCGTGGCCGGGCGCGTCGACCCGCACGACCTCGTGGTCACGAGCGAGATCGGTCGCCACCTCACCCCAGCAGTTCCGGTTCTGGGCGAAGCCGTGGACCAGCACGAGGCGCGGGCCGTGACCGTCGACCTCGGCGTGCAGCATCGACAGCGAGCCCGCTCCGTTCGTCACGGCCTCCACCCTTGCACGAAGATGAGCCGGTGATGCACCTGCCGGTCACCGCGCAAGCCACCTTCTGCGCGACGCTCGTCGACGAGTGGGTGCGGGCCGGGGTGCAGCACGCCTTCGTCGCGCCGGGGTCGCGCTCCACACCGCTTGCGCTTGCGCTCGCCGGCCGGCCCGAGCTCAACGTGCACGTCTTCCACGACGAGCGCGCCGCCGGCTACGCGGCGCTCGGCGCGGGCGCGGCGAGCGAGCACCCCGCGGTCGTGTTGACCACCAGCGGGACGGCGGCGACCCACCTGCACGCGGCGGTGGTCGAGGCGCACCTCGCGGAGGTGCCGTTGCTGGTCTGCACCGCGGACCGGCCACCGGAGCTGCGCGACGTCGGTGCGCCGCAGACGATCGATCAGCAGCACCTGTACGGCCGCGCGGTGCGATGGTTCGCGGATCCCGGTGTCGCCGATCACGCCACCGAGCACACCTGGCGCGCGTTCGGGGCCCGCGCCGTCGCCGCCACCGCGGGTCCGCCCGCCGGCCCCGTGCACGTCAACCTGCCGTTCCGCGAGCCGCTCACCGGACGCGCCGGGCCGCTGCCCGCAGGACGCGCCGGCGCGGCGCCCTGGGTCGAGCGGCTGCGGCCCACCGCGGCGCCGGTCACGGTGCCGCCGGGGCGGGTGCTCGTGGTCGCCGGCGCCGGCGCGCACCCGTCGCTCGGCGCGTGCGGCTGGCCGGTTCTGGCCGACCCGCGCAGCGGCCTCGAGGGTCCGAGCGTGATCACCCGTGCCGACGCGTTCTTGCGTCACGCGGTCACCGCGGACGCGCTGCGCCCCGACGTGGTCGTCCGGGTCGGTTCCCCGCCGGCGTCGCGCGTGGTGAACACCTGGCTCGACGGCAGCGGTGCCGACCAGGTCGTGGTCAGCGCGTCGTGGCGGGATCCGGGCCACCGGGCGTCGACGATCGGCGACGGCCCGCTGTCGCTGCCACCGCCTGACCCCGGCTGGCTCGACGCGTGGCGCGCCACCGAAGCGGTCGCCGACGCGGCGATCGAATCGACCCTCGCGGCGCAGACCATGCCGACGGAGCCACAGGTTGCGCGCTCTGTGCTCGCGTCGTTGCCGGCCGGCGCGCGGCTCGTCGTAGCGTCGTCGATGCCTGTGCGCGACCTCGAATGGTTCGCGCGGCCGCGGGCCGACGTCACCGTGCACGCCAACCGCGGCGCGAACGGCATCGACGGGACGATCTCGACCGCCGCCGGCATCGCCCTCGCGACCGGCGCGCCGACCGCGGTGCTGCTCGGCGATCTCGCGTTCCTCCACGACTCGACCGCGCTGATCGCCCTGCGCGCACGCGGCATCGACCTCGCGGTCGTCGTCGTCGACAACGACGGCGGTGGCATCTTCTCGTTCCTGCCGCAGGCCACGTCGCTCGCCCGTGAGCAGTTCGAGCAGCTGTTCGGGACTCCGCACGGCGTGCGGCCCGAAGACCTCGCCGGCGCGCACGGGATCGCGTCGCTGACGATCGAGGACCCGAAGGCGATCGGCGTGGCGCTGGCGTCGGTTCTCGACACCGGCGGTGTGTGGCTGCTGGTCGTCCGCACCGAGCGCGCCGCCAATGCCCGCGTGCACTCGGAGATCGAAGCAGCGGTGTCGGCCGCGCTCGACCGGGCCGGCGGCTGAGTCAGGGCCGCACGAGCGTGCTCAGCAGTGCTTGCAGCTTCGCCCGCGTCTCGGCCAGCTCGGTGAGCGGGTCGGAGTCGGCGACGATGCCGTTGCCGGCGCACACCCGCGCCGTCGCGCCGTCGAGGTCCGCGCACCGCACGCTCACCGCCCACGTGCCGTTGCCCCGGCTGTCGACCCAGCCGACGGTCCCTGCGTAGCGGCCGCGGTCGAAGCCCTCGTTGGCGCGGATGAACGCGAGCGCCGCGTCGCGTGGTGAGCCGCACACCGCCGGGGTCGGGTGCAGCGCCCGCACGAGTTCCAGCACCGACGGCGGCGGGGACGACAATCGCCCCTCGACCAGCGTCGCGAGGTGCTGCACGTTGGCCACCGATACGATCGACGGCTCTGCCTCGTAGTCGAGGTAGGAGCACCACGGCAGCAGCGTGTCGTGAACCATGTCGATCGTGATCTGGTGCTCGGCGCGGTCCTTGGACGACGCCAGCAGCGATGCCGCGAGCCGCGCGTCGCTGGTGGGATCGCCACCGCGGGGCGCGGTGCCGGCCATTGGGTGCGAGCGCACGATGTCACCAGCGCGCGACACCAGCAGCTCGGGGCTGGCGCCGACGAAGCCGTCGACCGCGAAGACGTGACAGCCTGGGTAGGTGGCGCGCAGCCGTTCCACCACGGCAGCGAGGTCGAACGGCTCGTCGGCGGTGATGCGCACCTCGCGTGCGAGCACCACCTTCCGCAGGCCGTCGTCGGTCATGGCCTTCGTCGCCCTCTCGACCAGCTCGCACCACGACTCCGGAGTGCGTGCCGGCTCGACCGTGAACCGCGACGGTGGCCGGGTACCGGCACGGGCGGGCGACGGCTCGCTCTCCGCGGGGGTGATCGTCGTGCGCCACCGGGCGCCGTCCTCGGCACGGCCGACGATCTCTGCCGGCACCACGAACTCGCCGGCGGCGTCCGGGTCGAACGGCAGCGCGCCGAACGCGACCGGTCCGCAGCCGGGCAAGCCGACGTCGTCGTCGACGTCGATGTCGGCGAGCAGCGCCGCGAGGTCGCGCTCGGGGACGCGCGCCGCCACCCCGACGCCGGCCAGACCGGCCCGGTTGCGCTCGAACAGCAGGGAGCCGGCGGACGCGAGGTCGACGTCTCGGTCGAGCCGGCGGGTCACGGCCTTCACGCCCGCGTCCCGGTGACCAGCTGCGCGATGCCGGCGGACAGCGGGATTCGGGTCGCGTCCGGGAAGCCGGCGTCGCGGACCATGGCGACAAGTGTGGCGGGGTCCGGCAGGTACGCCACCGACTGGGGAAGGTAGCGGTAGGCGTCGGCGTCGGAGAGCAGGGCGCCGATGCGCGGGACGACCCGCCCGAAGTAGATCCGGTGGCCCCACCGCAGCAGCGGGTGCTCGGGCTCGGACACCTCGAGGAAGGCGATGCGCCCACCGGGGCGCACGACACGGGCGACCGAGTCGAAGAACGGCTCGAGCGCGACGAAGTTGCGCAGCGCGAACCCGCAGGTCGCGCCGTCGACCGACCGGTCGGGGAGTGGGAGCCGGAGCGCGTCCGCTTCGACGAGCGGCGCGTCGGTGCGCGCCGCAGCGAGCATCCCGAACGACAGGTCCACGCCGACCGGCTCGTAGCGGGCGCGGATCAGCTCGCGGCACAGGTCACCCGTGCCGCACGCGAGATCGACGACGGTCGCGCCATGCGGCAGGCCGAGCGCGCGGACCGAGCGCCGTCGCCAGCCGACGTCCATGCGGAACGTCATCACCCGGTTGACGAGGTCGTAACGGGGCGCGATCGCGTCGAACATCGAACGGACCCGGCGCACCTTGTCGTCGCCTCGCGGCAGCGCAGCCACGACCGGACCGTATCGTCGTGGAGCGATGGCCAACGAACAGCCCCATCTCTCGATCGCCGGGGTGCCGGTGCGAATCGACTGGTCGTTCTGGGTGCTCGCGGTGCTGCTCGGGCTCGGCGCCCGCGAAGGCTGGCTGCTCGTCGCCTGGGTCGTGATCGTGCTCGTGTCGGTGCTGGTCCACGAGCTCGGCCACGCGTTCGCCTTCCGCGCCTACCACCAGCGGCCCCGGGTCGTGCTCTACGCGTTCGGCGGCTTGACCTACGGCAGCTCGCCGTCGCGGTCACGAGTCGAGTCGGTCGTCGTCAGCGTGGCCGGCCCGTTCGCGGCACTTTTCCTGCTCGGCCTGCCCGCGTTGGCCCTGCGCGGCGGGGCATGGGCGTCGGCCGACTTCAACCGGTCGGTGATCGTGCACGACGTGGCGTGGGTGAACATCGTGTGGTCGATCGCCAACCTGCTGCCGGTGCTGCCCCTCGACGGCGGCAACGTCGTCGCGTCGCTCGTCGGCGTTGCCCGCGCCCGGGTGCTGTCCGTCGGCGTCGCCGGCGCGGCCGCGCTCTACTTCTTCGGGCAAGACAACCAGTTCGGTGCGCTGTTCGCGCTGCTGTTCGCGTTCATGAACTTCGCCGCGCTGCAGCAGGAACGCACGGGGGCGCCGCCGAGGCCCATCCGCATCGCCGACCTGCCCCATCAGGTGTTGCCCGCCGCCGACCCCGTCGCGCACGCCACCGAGTTGCTGCGGTCCGGCCCGGACGGCCCGCGGGCCGCGGCCGCGTACCAGCGCAAGCTCCACCTCGCCGGCCGCTTCCGGGAAGCGGCTGCGGTCGCGCAGGTGCTCTACACCGACGGCCGGGTCAGCCGGCAAGAGGCCGCGTTCGACGCCGCGGCCGCGCTCGCGCAGGCCGGCGAGACGGGCACGGCGCTGCTGTGGCTCAACCGCGCGGTCGACGACGGCTTGCGCAACGGTGCGCTGCTCGACGGCGAGCCCGACCTCGCCCCCCTCCGGGAGCTGCCCGGCTGGCACGCGGTGCGCGCGCGGGCCAGTTGATTGACCCGCCGGTCAAGCTGGGGCGAGACTCCCGGGCATGGCCATCGATTTCTCGTTCCCCCCCGAGCTCGACGAGATCCGGCTCGAGGTCCGCAACTTCATGGACACGGTCGTACGGCCGATCGAGCAGAAGGCGAAGGAGAGCAACTGGGGTCGTGACGACTGGATCAAGGCGATCATCGACATGCGCACCCAGGCGCGCGAGCGCGGCCTGTGGCTGCCGCACATGCCCAAGGAGTGGGGCGGCATGGGCCTCGGGCACGTGGCGATGGCGGCGGTGTCCGCTGAAGCGGCCCGTACCGCGATGGGGCCGTTCGCGCTCAACGCGCAGGCGCCCGACGAGGGCAACATGCACACGCTGCTGCACTGGGGCACCGACGAACAGAAGCAGCAGTACCTGAAGCCGCTGTGCGACGGTGTGATCCGCTCGTGCTTCGCGATGACCGAACCCGAGGTCGCCGGGTCGGACCCGACGCTGATCCAGACCCGCGCCTACGAAGATGGCGACGAGTGGGTGATCAACGGCCACAAGTGGTTCATCTCGGGGGCTCGCGGCGCGAAGTTCGCCATCCTGATCGCGCGGACCGAGGACGATCCCGAGGTCCCGCAGGCGGCCAACACCGCGTTCCTGGTCGACACGCCCCAGCAGGGCTGGGAGATCGTGCGCGATGTCGAGACGATGGCCGGTGGGCACAACCACTGCGAGATCCGGATCACCGACCTGCGGATCCCAAAGGACAAGATGCTCGGTGGTCGCGGCCAGGGTCACCTGCTCGGCCAGTACCGGCTCGGCCCGGCCCGGCTCGCGCACTGCATGCGCTGGATCGGTCAGGCCGAGACCGCGCTCGAGATGATGGTCGACCGTGCGCTGAACCGGTACTCGCACGGGTCGCTGCTCGCGGAGAAGCAGGGGATCCAGTGGCTCATCGCCGAGTCCACCATCGAGCTGTACCAGTGCAAGCTGATGGTGCTCCACGCCGCGTACCTCATCGACGCCGGCGGCAACGACCCGAGCAAGGTCGACTTCCGGGGCGAGGTCTCGATGACGAAGCACTTCGTCGCCAACTCGCTCTGGCGGATCATCGACCGCGCCATCCAGGTGCACGGCGCGCTCGGCTACTCGACCGACACACCGCTTGCCGACATGCTCAAGCAGGCCCGCTGGTCACGGTTCGCAGACGGTGCCGACGAGATCCACCTGATGCGCACCGCGCAGCGCACGATCGCCACCTACAAGGACACCGGCTCGACGCGCGCCGCCACCGGCAACCTCCCGCTCTGAGCCGGGCGCCCCGGCCGCGGGCAGGGATCGTCAGCGGGCCGCGATCTCGCGCGCCCAGCGGTAGTCGGCCTTGCCGGCGGGGGAGCGCACGACGGTGTCGACGAACACGAACTGCTTCGGGAACTTGTAGCGGGCGATGTGCTTCGCGCACTCGTCGAGCAGCGACTGCTCCACGTCCGGGCCGGGCTCGACCCCCTCGCGCAACTGGACGATGGCGACGACCTCCTGGCCCCACTGCTCGCTCGGACGGCCGCACACCACCGCGTCGTACACGTCGGGATGGTGGCCGAGGGCTGCCTCCACCTCCTCGGCGAAGATCTTCTCGCCTCCCGAGTTGATCGTCACCGAGTCGCGGCCGAGCATCTCGATGGTGCCATCGGCGCGCTGGCGGCCACGGTCGCCGGGGACCGAGTAGCGCACGCCGTCGATCACCGGGAAGGTCCGCGCGCTCTTCTCCGGGTCGCCGAGATAACCCAGCGGGACGTGACCACGCATCGCGACCCAACCGATCTCCTCCGCACCGGGCTCGAGCACGCGGGAGAGATCCTCGCTCACGATGCAGGTGCCCGGTGACGGGGTGAACGTCCCCGTCGTCACGTCGCTGCCGGCCGTGGTGACCTGAGTCATCTGCCCGCCGCCTTCCGACGAGCCCATGCCGTCGAGGATCATCGCGTGCGGCAACTTGGCGAGGAACCGCTCCTTCAGCGTCGCGTTCAGCGGCGCGCCGCCCGACAGGATGATGAACAGCGACGACAGGTCGTAGTCGCCCGCTTCCATCTCGTCGAGGATCGGCCGGGCGAACGCGTCGCCGACGATCTGCAGGAAGCTGACCTTCTCGCGCTCGATCACCGACAGCACGTCCTTCGGGTCGAGCCGGCGCACTTCGTCCTGGATCACGACGGTGTTGCCGCCGTTCATCGCGAGGAAGGCGATCCAGTGGCCGGCGCCGTGCATGAACGGCGCCGCCGGCATGACGCGCATCATCCCCTGCTTCGCGGCGTCGACCACCGACTGGAGCGACTGGTGCGGTGCGCCCGCGACCGCGCCGCCCATCACCGACATGAAGATGTCGTGCTGGCGCCACAGCACGCCCTTCGGCATGCCCGTGGTGCCGCCCGTGTAGAGGATGTACAGGTCGTCGGGCGACCAGCCCGCCGCGCACGCGGGCCGCTCGGGAGAGGCGGCGGCGAGCGCGTCTTCGTACCACACCGCGCCGTCGAGCAGGTCGTCACCCGACTCGTCGCGCACCTGGAGCAGCAGCTTCAACCGCGGCAGGTCGGGCAGCACCTCGGCGAGCGTCGGCGCGAACTGCGAGTGGAACACGATGGCGCGGGCACCGCTGTTGTCGAGCAGGTAGCGCAGTTCTTCGGCCACGTAGCGGTAGTTGACGTTCACCGGCGCGACCCGCGCCTTGAACGCGCCGAGCATCGACTCCAGGTACTCGTTGCCGTTGTAGAGGTAGATCGCGAGGTGGTCCTCGTGGGACTCGTGGCCGTCGAGGCCGGCCCGGCCGCCGGGGCGAGCGCCAAGGCCCGCGCCGGCGAGCACGTTCGCGAGCCGCCGCGTGCGCTCGGTGACGTCCTTCCAGGTCAACCGGCGATCGCGGAACACGATGCATTCCTTGTCGGGGATCGCCTCGGCGATCGCTTCGTGCACCTGGGCCAGGTTGAACTCCATCGAGGTGCGAACCTAGCCAGGCCCGGCTACCGGGCGCACACGGTGCCCTCGGCCGGCAGCGTGAGGTCGACGAAGTAGGCCGTCTCGGCACTCGCCACGCATGCGCTGCGACCGAGGGCTGTGTGGCCGCTGGCGTCAAAGGTGAGCAGCCGCCCGTGGGCGAGCGTCCCCGCCACGTCGACGGCCTGCTGGTACGGCGTGGCCGCGTCCCCGGTGTTGCCGACCACGAGCACGGGTGGCCCGTCGGGCGCGACCACGGGACCGGTGATGTCGTGCACGGGGGCTGGCCAGAACGCGCACGGCAGCAGCTCGTTCGCGATCGCGCCGCCGAACCGGGGCGACAGCGCGATCAGCTCCTGCGCGAACGTGTGGTAGGCGTCGGCGCCGACCGGGTGGGGCGAGTCGGTGCACTCCACTGCCGCGTAGAGCGGGTAGTCGGCTGAGCTGTCGTAGTCGTCGAAGAGCCGCTCGAGCGTCGTGCCGTCGCCCTCGAGCGCCTCGGTCAGGCCGCGGTACAGCAGCGGTGCGGTCGACGGGTCATAGCTCGGCAGTAGCGCGGCGACCGGCAGCTCACCCGGCCCGAGCGGGTTGCCCGTCGAGGTCGGGATCTGGGCGACCTCGACCCGCGCGGCAACCTCGTCGTACGCGGCGCGGGCACCCCCGGGCGGGCAGCGGGGCCCGGACCCGCACGCGTCGAAGACCCGGTTGATCGACGTCTCGAACGCGACGGTCTGCTGGCGGAGGAACTCGGTGAAGGTCTGCGTCGGGTCGACGACCCCGTCGAGCACGACCGCTCGCGCGCTGCGGGGGAACAGCGCGAGGAAGCGCAGGCCGATCAGCGTGCCGTAGGACGCGCCGTAGTAGGAGATCTGCGTCTCGCCGAGGGCGGCGCGGATCGTGTCCATGTCGCGGGCGACGTCGTCGGTGCCGAGGTGGGGGAGCAGGTCGCCGGCGTTCGCGCCGCAGTCGTCGGCGATGGCCTTCGCCGCCTCGTCGAGCTGGGCTTGTTCGGCCGGCGTGTCCGGCGTGGAGTCCAGGTCGCGGAACGCCGGCACCGTGTCGGACCCGCACCCCACCGGCGTGCTGTCGCCGACGCCTCGCGGGTCGAAGCCGACGATGTCGAAACGATCGAGCACCTCGCCGGGCAGCGGGATGCCGCTCGCGAACGACGTCCCCGACGCGCCGGGACCGCCAGGGTTCACGACCAGCGCGCCGATGCGCTCGTCAGGCCGGCGGGCCGGCAGCCGGTCGAGCGACAGCGTGATCGTCGGGCCGGTCGGGTTCGCGTAGTCGAGCGGCACCTGCAGCGACCCACACTCCAGGCGGCCCCCGCAGCGCTGCCAGCGGATCGGCTTCGGCGTGAACGCGCCCGCGGCGGGCGTGCTCGACGTCGTCGACGGCGCCGTGGTCGTCGTGGTGGACGTCGCCCCTTCGACCGCGGTCGCCGCCGTCCTCGCCGCGATCGCGGCCGCGAGGTCGGCGAGCGATCCGACCGGTCCGCCGCCGGAGCACCCGCCGGCCACCAGCGCGATGACGATGGCGGCGCTGGCGAGCAGTCGCCCGCAGGAGCGGTGCATGCCGGGATCGTACGAGAGGCACGGATCGCTAAGGTCGGCACCCGATGAGCTCGAACGATGCGATCGTCTTCGGTGTCTTCATCCCGGCGTTGCTCGCGAAGCTCACGAGCAGCCTCGACGTGATCAGCGGCGGACGGCTCGACTGGGGCATCGGTTCCGGGTGTACGAGCACACTTCCGCGGCGACACCTACGAGTTCGCAGCGAAGGACCGGATCGGCGTTCTGCGCGAGACCGTCGAGATCGTCAAGGCGATGACTACCCGGACACCGAGACGCTGCGGCTGTTCGGCGAGAAGGTCGTGCCGGACTTCCGGTGATGGTCAGCTGTAGTAGCGATACACGACCTGCGCGACGCAGCTCGGCTTCGGGGCACCCTCGCACTCGAACGTGAGCGTGAGCTTCACCTGCGCGCCGCCTGCGATCTCCTCGACCTCGTCGACGGTCGCGCCGCACCGCAGCTTGGCGCCGACCGGGACCGGTGCCGGGAACCGCACCTTCTCGCAGCCGTAGTTGACGCCCATCGAGAACCCGTGCACGTCCCACATCTTGGGAAGGAAGAAGGGCCCCAGCGACAGCGTGAGGTAGCCGTGCGCGATCGGGCCGCCGAACGGCCCGGCCTTCGCCCGTTCGGGGTCGACGTGGATCCACTGGTGGTCGCCGGTCGCGTCCGCGAACGTGTCGACCTGCCTCTGGGTGATCTCGTGCCAGTCGCTGTAGCCGATGTGCTGGCCGACCAGCGACTTCAGGCCTTCGACGCCGGTGACGGACGGACGCTCTCTCATGGCGCGCAGTCTCTCACTTGAACCAGATGCGCTCGTACTCGCGGGACTGTGGATGCAGCAGCAGGACGACCAGCGCGATCTCGAACATGAGGTCGATGATGTACGCGTCGAAGATGCGCCCGATGCCGAGGAAGATGGCTCGCAGCACGAACGGGAGGAAGGCGATGACGAGACCGAGCCCGTATCCCCATCTCCGTTCGTTCGCGATGCCGTAGCCTGCAGCGATGCCGGCGGCCACCAGCGCGAGCCCGATCGGGCTGACGAACGCGCCGAACAGCAACAGCAGCACGGCTTGCGCGTAGAGCAGGAAGACCGCGATCTGCAGTGTCTGCGGCTGTGATGGGTCAACCCAGCGACGGGCCGGCATGAGCGACAGCATTGCAGGTGTCGTGCTGGCCGCCGGAGCGGGCACCCGGCTGCGCCCGCTCACGATCCTGCGCCCGAAGGCGCTGTGCCCGCTGGGTGACCGGCCGCTCGTCGACCATGCGCTCGCGCGTTTCGACGGCCTCACTCAGTCGATCGCGGTGAACGTGCACCATGGGCGCGACCAGCTCGAGGCGCACCTCGCCGGCCGCGTGCACCTGTCGTTCGAGGAGGGCGGGCCGCTCGGGACCGCGGGCGCGCTCGGTCATCTCCGCGATTGGATCGCTGGCCGGCTGGCGGTTGTCGTCAACGCCGACACGTGGTGCCCCGCCTCGCTCGCGTCGCTCCTCGACGGCTGGGACGGCGAGCGCATCCGCATCCTCGTCGCCGGTGCCACGGAGTTCGTGCCGGGCGTGCCGGTCGCGGGCGCGTTGCTGCCGTGGCGCGAGGTGGCCGCGCTCGCGGACGCGCCGGGGGCGCTGACCCCGCTGTGGCTACGGGCGGCCGCGTCGGGCCGGGTCGACACCGTCGTTCTCGACGACGGCGTGCCGTTTGCCGACTGCGGCACACCGGCGTCGTATCTCGCCGCCAACCTACGGTGGTCGGCCGGTGCGCCGGTGATCGGCACCGGCGCAGTGGTGGAGGGCACCGTCGAACGCTCGGTGGTGTGGCCGGGCGCGTACGTCCACCCGCACGAGCACCTCGTCGACGCGATCCGCGCCGACGAGCGGATCACGGTGCTGGTGCGCTGACCGGCGCGGGTCGGGGCGAGCGCAGCGCCACCGTCTCGCGCAGCTGCCCGCAGGCGGCGTCGATCTCCGCACCTCGGGTGCGGCGGACGGTGACGTTCACGCCGAGCTCGACCAGCCGGTCGCGGAAGGCGCGGACGCCCGAGGCGGGCGTGCCCCGTGCGAGGAATCCTGGGGTCGGGTTGAGGGGGATGAGGTTCACGTGCGCGCGAAGCGGCCGAACCAACGCGGCGAGCTCGGCCGCGTCGCGCCGGCGGTCGTTCACCCCGTCGATCAGCGCCCACTCGAACGACAGCCGCCGGTTCTTGGCCGCCAGGTAGTCGCGGCATGCGGCCGCGAGCTCGTCGAGCGGGTAGCGCTTGTTGACCGGAACGAGCTGGTTGCGCAGCTCGTCGTTCGCGGCGTGCAACGACACCGCGACGTTCACCGGGAGCCGCTCGCCCGCCAGCCGGCGCAATCCGGGGACGATGCCGATGGTGGAGATCGTGATGTGCCGTGCCGACAGGCCGGCTGCCCCGTGGAGCCGCTCGACCGCGGCCCAGGTGTTGTGGTAGTTGGCGAGCGGTTCGCCCATTCCCATGAACACCACGTTGCAGACGCGCCGGCCGGTGTCGCGGGCGACCCGCATGGCCCGCACCACCTGCTCGACGATCTCACCGGCGCGCAGGTGCCGCTCGAAGCCGGCCTGGCCCGTGGCGCAGAACCCGCAGCCCATCGCGCAGCCGGCCTGGCTCGACACGCACACCGTGACGCGGTCGCGGTAGGCCATGAGCACGCTCTCGATGGTGCGGTCGTCGTGGAGCCGCCAAAGGAACTTGACCGTGTCGCCGCCGTCGCTGACCCGCTCGGTGACGAGCTCGAGGCTCGGGGGGAGCAGCGCGCTGAGCTCGTCGCGCAGCGCCTTCGGGAGATCGGTCATCGCCGCCGGGTCTCGGAGCTGGCGGTACAGGCCGTCCCACACCTGCTGGACCCGGTACGGCGGGTGCGCCGCGAGGAGCCCGGCGAGGGTGTCGAGATCCACGTCGTAGCGGGCGGGCACGGCACGTAGGGTACGGGAATGGCCCGTGCCGCCGACCAGGACGCGACCGTAGCGCCGCGGCCCGAGCACCACCACCGCGACGTCCGCAGCGGCAGCGCGCGGGCTGCGGTGTTCGGCATCAGCGACGGGCTGGTGTCCAACGTGTCGCTCATCCTCGGCGTCGCGGGCGCCAGCCCCGGCGCCGGAGTGGTCCGCCTGGCCGGGCTCGCGGGGTTGATCTCCGGCGCGGTGTCGATGGCGGCGGGCGAGTACGTGTCGATGAAGGCTCAGAACGAGCTTCTCCAGCGGGAGCTGGACGTCGAGCGGCGTGAGCTGCACCGCAACCCGCACGTCGAGACGGTCGAGCTCGAGCTGATCTACCAGTCGCGGGGTCTCGATGCCGATCGGGCCCGCGAGCTCGCCCAGCTGATGATGCGAGACCCGGAGCTGGCGCTGGCCACCCACGCGCGCGAGGAGCTCGGCATCGACCCGGAGCAGCTCGGCTCCGCCCAGGCCGCGGCGACGTCGTCGTTCTTCGCATTCGCGCTGGGGGCCCTGGTGCCGCTCGTGCCGTGGTTCTTCGGGTCGGGTGCGGCGGCGACGGTCGCGTCGGTCGTGATCGGCTTCGTCGCGTGCACGATCGTCGGCGCCCTGCTGTCGCGCTTCACCAGCCGGTCCGCCTTGTTCTCCGCGACGCGCCAGGTTGCGATCGCGGCAGTTGCCGGTGGGGTCACCTTCCTGATCGGCAACCTCGTCGGCGTCGGCGTGTCGTGACCACGGCGGGCTCAGACGCGGCCGGCATACGCGCGGTCGACGTGGACGGTACGGAACCCGAGCCGCTCGTAGAGGTGCACCGCCGCCGCGTTCGCCGCGTCGACGTAGAGCATGGCGACGGTCATGCCGCGCGCCCGGTGCAGCCAGTCGAGTCCCGCGAGCGTCAGCGCGCGGCCAAGACCGCGGCCGGCGAAGTCCGGGTCGACCGCGATCACGTAGATCTCGCCCTCCCGCGGCTGCTCGTCGTCGTGCACCTTGGTCCACACGAAGCCCGCGAGCCGCCCGGTCGCCTCGTCGTGGTGGAGCAGGAAACCTTCCGGGTCGAACCACGGCTCGGCTTCCCTCGCGACGACGACCGCGCGCGTCCAGCCACCCTGCTCGGGATGGTCGGCGAACGCGCGGTTGTTCACCTCGATCCATGCCCGCTCGTCCTGGCCGGGCACGAACGGGCGTAGCGCGATCGCGGGGACCGGCTCGTCGACGGGCAGCGGACGCTTCATCTGCAGCAGGTCACGTTCGGGCATGAGGTCACGCGCCGCTGCCGCGGCGGCGTCGGCGGCGTCCGGGTCGCGCACCCACCAGCGCAACGGTCCACCTCCGCGGGCGCGGATGGCGTCGAGCGCGCCGTCGAGCTCGTCGCGCGCCGCGTACACGAGCCACGTGCGCGGCGCTCGCGTGATGCGCGGCCCCGGTCCCGCCACGGGATCGAGGGTAGACGTTGGCTAGCGTCACCCCGATGCCGCCGAGGTCGCCCAAGGGTCGAGCCCGCGAGACGATGCGGCTCCTCGCGGAGGAGTACCCCGGCACCGCCGAGCAGCTCTGCGAGCTCGACCACGACGGTCCGTTCCAGTTGCTGTGCGCCACGATCCTGTCCGCGCAGACAACCGACGAGCGCGTCAACCAGGTGACCCCCGAGCTGTTCGCGCGCTACCCGGATGCCGCGGTGCTCGCCGCCGCCGCGCCAGCCGACGTCGAGACGATCGTCCAGTCGACTGGGTTCTACCGCAACAAGACCAAGAGCCTCATCGGGATGGCCCAAGCGCTCGTCGAGCGCTTCGCCGGCGAGGTGCCCGAGCGCCTCGAGGACCTCGTCACGCTCCCGGGCGTCGGGCGCAAGACCGGCAACGTCATCCGCAGCGTGGCGATGGATCTGCCCGGGTTGCCGGTCGACACCCACGTCGGGCGGCTCGCCCGCCGGCTCGGGCTCACGACGTCGACCGACCCGGTCAAGGTCGAGCACGAGCTGAACGCGATGATCCCCCCGGCCGAGCGGGGCCGGTTCAGCCTCCGGCTGATCCTCCACGGGCGGCGGGTCTGCACGGCGCGCAAGCCGCGATGCGAGGTCTGCGTGCTTGCGGCGTTTTGCCCCTCAGCGGGCACCGAATCTTGAAGTACCCCTGGGTGCCGTTGCCGCGCAGGCCGTTGTATGGTTCTCCTTGACCAGGTTCCCGCCACCTGGTTCCTGCGACATCGGGATCCGCCGCCTGGTGTCGCCCGCGAAGGCTCCCGGAGACGGGAGCCTTCGCCCATCCCTGGGCAACGTTGATACCGGCCTGGTCAGCTTCGCTCCACCAGGCGGGCCAGCCGGCGCGACGCGTGCTGCAACGTCCGCTCGACCTCGAACAGCTCGCCCGACGCGCCGTCGTCGCCGCTCGCGGCCTGCTGCTCCGCGAGCGCGGTGATCCGGCGGGTGAGGTCGCCGAGCGCGCTCGCGATCGTGGAGAGCTGCGCGGCGAGGTTGCCGGGCGGGTCGTTGGCTGCCATCCGGACATTTTCTCCGGCCGGGGCCGGCGTCGGCGCCCACTACCGTTTCCCCGTGCTCTCCCGCATCGACGCCCGCGGTGTGCGCGACCTGGCGCTCGCGCTGCCGCGGCCGAGCGGCGGGGGTGCGAGCCCCGAGGTCGTCGACGCCGTGCGTGCGATCCTCGCCGACGTGCGTGCCCGCGGCGACGCCGCGGTCCGCGACGCCACCACCCGCTTCGACGGGGTCGAGGTGGATGAGCCCCGCGTGCCCGCCGACGCGTGCAAGGAGGCGCTCGAGGCGCTCGACCCGACGGTGCGTGGCGCGCTCGAGACCGCGGCGACCAACATCGACGCGTTCGCCCGGGCGGAGGCGGCCGGCGACGTCGAGGTCGACCACGGCGACTGGCGCGTCCGGACACTGCACCGGCCCGTCGAACGGGCCGGTTGCTACGTGCCGGGGGGCCGCGCCGTCTACCCGAGCACGGTGCTGATGACGGCCGTGCCCGCACGCGCCGCTGGTGTGGACGAGGTGGTCGTGTGCGTGCCGCCCCGTCGAGACGGAACGGTGCCCGACGTTGTGCTCGCCGCCGCGCAGATCGCAGGCGTCGACGCGGTCTACGCGATCGGCGGGGCGCAGGCGGTGGCCGCGATGGCCTACGGCACCGAGCGAGTGCCCGCGGTCGACGTCATCGTCGGCCCCGGCAACCTGTACGTGGCGGTAGCGAAGCGCGAGGTCGCGGGTGAGGGCCGCGTCGGGGTCCCGTCCGCGTTCGCGGGCCCGTCCGAAGTGGTGGTGATCGCGGACGACACGGTCGACCCGGACCTGGCGGCGATCGACCTCGTGGTGCAGGCCGAGCACGGCCCCGAGGGCCTCGCGTGGCTGGTGTCGTGGTCGGAGACCGCGGCGGGCGCGATCGTCGACGCCGTCGAGCGCATCACCCGCGACGCGCTGCGGCGTAGCGAGATCGAAGCCACGCTCGCGTCGAACGGGCGGTGCGTGCTCGTCGAGGGTCCCGAGCAGGCGGTCGCGGCGTCGAACCTGATCGCGCCCGAGCACCTCGAGCTGCTGGTGGCCGACCCGGCCGCGCTCGTGCCGCTCGTGCGCCACGCCGGCGCGGTGTTCTGCGGACCGTTCGCGCCCGCGTCGATCGGTGACTACGTCGCTGGCCCTTCCCACGTGCTGCCCACGCACGGCTCGGCGCGGTTCGCGGGTGCGCTCACCGTCGACGACTTCCGCAAACCAGTGCATGTCGTCGAGGTCGACCGCGACGGCTTCGACCGGCTCGGTCGCGCGGTCGTCGCACTGGCCCGCGCCGAGGGGCTCGACGCGCACGCACGGTCGATCGAGCTGCGCGCGCCATGACCCGCCAGCAACCGCCGGTGCGCCCACGCGACGACGTCGCCCTCATGGCCGGGTACCACTCGCCACAGGTCGACGTGAAGGTCAGGCTCAACACGAACGAGGCCCCCGAGCCTCCCCCAACCGCGTTCACCGAGCGGCTGGCGGAGGAGCTGCGGCGTGTCGAGTGGAACCGATACCCGGATCGTGGCGCCACCGAGCTGCGCCGCGCGCTCGCGTCGTTCCACGGCGTCGCTCCCGAGCAGGTGTTCGCGGCGAATGGCTCCAACGAGGTCATCCAAACGCTGTGCCTCACCTACGGCGGGCCCGGGCGCGCCGCGGCCGTGTTCGAGCCGACGTACGCGCTGCACAGCCACATCGCGCGCATCACCGGCACCGCGGTCGCCTCGGGCGAGCGCAACCCGGACTTCACGCTCGATCTCGGCGAGGTCGAGCGCGTCCTCGCCGAAGCTGCACCCGCGATCACGTTCCTGTGCTCACCGAACAACCCCACCGGCCTCGTCGAGACCGAAGCGAACGTGCGGCGCGTGCTCGACCTCGCGCCAGGCCTGCTGCTCGTCGACGAGGCCTACGGGCAGTTCGCGCCGTGGTCGGCGCTCGAGCTGGTCGACGATGACCGGCCGCTGGTCGTGACCCGCACCTACTCGAAGACCTGGTCGATGGCGGCTGCCCGTCTCGGCTACCTCGTCGGCCCGTCCTGGCTCGTCGCCGAGCTCGACAAGGTCGTGCTCCCGTACCACCTCGACGCGCTCAAACAGGTCGCGGGCCGGCTCGCGCTCGACTACCGGGCCGAGATGGACCTACGGGTGGCGGCGATCGTCGAAGAGCGCGGTCGGTTGGCCGCCGCGCTGGCCGAGCTGCCCGTGGACGTGTGGCCGTCGGGAGCGAACTTCGTGCTGATCCGGCCCCGCCACCGCGACGGTGCCGCGGTGTGGCAGGACCTGCTCGACCGCTCGGTCCTCGTGCGCAACTGCGCCTCGTGGCCGCGCCTCGAGGGCTGTTTGCGGATCACGGTCGGCACTCGCGACGAAGATGATGCGTTGCTCGCCGCCCTGGAGGAGGTGCTCGCCCGATGAGCCGGACCGCGACCAGCAAGCGGGAGACGAAGGAGACCGCGGTGCTCGTCGACATCGACCTCGACGGCTCCGGCAGGGCCGAGGTCAGCACCGGCCTCCCGTTCTTCGACCACATGCTCGACCAGCTCGGCCGGCACGGCGGCTTCGACCTCAAGGTGCTGGCCAGCGGCGACCTCGACGTCGACGGCCACCACACGGTCGAGGACGTCGGCATCACCCTCGGGCTCACGTTCTCGGAGGCGCTCGGCGACAAGGCCGGAATCGCCCGCTTCGGCAGCGGCCTGTTCCCGCTCGACGAAGCCCTGATCGAGGTCGCCCTCGACCTGAGCGGGCGCGCCTTCGTGGTGTGGGACGTCCCCTTCGGTGAGGTGCTGCCACTCGGCTCGCCGCCGTTCAACCCGGAGATGGCCGGCCACTTCTGGCACTCGTTCGCGACGGCGGCGGCGATGACGCTGCACGTGCACCGGCGCGACGGCGAGAACACCCACCACGTCATCGAGGCGACGTTCAAGGGGATCGCGCGCTGCCTGCGCGCCGCCGTGCGTGTCGAGGGCACCACGATCCCCTCGACGAAGGGCGCGCTGTGACGGCGACAACGGCAAAACGGCCACGGCCGCTCGTCGCGGTCCTCGACTACGGCATCGGCAACCTACGGTCGGCCGAGAAGGCATTGCAACACGTCGGTGCCGACGCGCGGCTCACCGCGGACGAGACGCTCATCCGTGACGCCGCCGGTGTCGTGTTGCCCGGTGTCGGCGCGTTCGGACGGTGCATGGACGCGCTCGACCGGACGCGGCTGTCCTCGGTGGCGCGGGACGCGGTGGCTCGCAACGTGCCGTTCCTCGGGATCTGCGTCGGCATGCAGCTCCTCTACGACGAATCGGAGGAGAACCCGGGCCGGCCCGGCCTCGGCATCCTCCCCGGCGTCGTGCGCCGGCTGCCCGACGGCGTCAAGCGCCCGCAGATGCAGTGGAACACGATCACCATCCGGCGCAGCTCGCCGCTGTTCGACGGGCTCGGCCCGTCGCCGTGGTTCTACTTCGTGCACTCGTACGCGCCCGACGACGTCTCGCACGCGATCGCGACGTGCGACTACGGCGGCCCGGTGGTCGCCGCGGTCGAGCGGGGCAGTGTGTGGGCGACCCAGTTCCACCCCGAGAAGTCGAGCGACAACGGGTTGCGCCTCCTGCGCAACTTCATCACGAGGTGCGCGGCGTGAGCGGATTCGAGCTGTACCCGTCGATCGACCTGCGCGCCGGGCGAGTGGTGCGCCTGCATCAGGGCGACTTCGACAACGAGACCGTCTACGGCGACGACCCGGTGGCAGTGGCCCGCGCGTTCGAGGAGGCCGGGGCGCGATGGATCCACGTCGTCGACCTCGACGCGGCGCGCAGGCAGGGCACGAACCGCGACCTCGTCGTCGAGATCGCGAACGCGGTGCAGATCCCGGTGCAGGCCGGCGGCGGCGTACGTGACGCGTCGCTGCTCGAAGACGGGGTGGCGCGGGTCGTGCTCGGTAGCGCGGCGGTGGAGGACCCCAACCTGGTGCGCGAGCTCGCCCGCGAGTGGCCCGGGCGCATCGTGGTCGGCCTCGACCACCGCGACGGCGAGGTGCGTGTGCGCGGGTGGGAGCAGGGCAGCGGCCGGGGGCTGGCCGAGGTGGCGCGCGAGCTCGCGCTGCCCGGGGTGGCTGCGTTCGTGGTCACCGACATCTCCCGCGACGCGACCCTCGCCGGACCCGACGCCGAGGGGCTCGACCGGCTGGTGCGTTCGACGCCGATGGCGATCATCGCCAGCGGCGGGGTGGGTTCGCTTGCCGACCTGGGGGCCCTCCGCGACATCGGCGTGGCGGGCGCGATCGTGGGCAAGGCGATCTACGAAGGACGTTTCGGCGTGGACGAAGCGGTGCTGGCATGCGCACGGTGAGGGTCATCCCGTGCCTCGACGTTGATCGGGGCCGGGTCGTGAAGGGCGTCAACTTCGTCGACCTGGTCGACGCCGGCGACCCGGTCGAGCTCGCGGCACGTTACGACCGCGAGGGCGCCGACGAAGTCGTGTTCCTCGACATCACTGCGTCGTCCGGGGCCCGCGAGACGATGGTCGATGTCGCCCGCCGCGCCGCGGAGGAGGTGTTCATCCCGTTCACGGTCGGCGGCGGCATCCGCTCCGTGGACGACGCGAGGGTGCTGCTGCGCGCCGGCGCCGACAAGGTGACGGTGAACACGTCGGCGGTCGGGCGCCCCGACCTGATCGCGGAGCTCGCCGACGAATTCGGCAGCCAGTGCGTGGTGGTCGCGATCGACGCGCGCCGCGCCGTGAACGGCTGGGAGGTGTACACGCACGGCGGTCGCAAGCCGACCGGGCTCGACGCGCTGTCGTGGGCCGCCGAAGTCGAAATGCTCGGTGCGGGCGAGATCCTGCTGACGTCGATGGACCGCGACGGCACCCGCGACGGGTTCGACCTCGCGCTCACCCGGGCGGTGGCCGACGGCTGCAACGTGCCCGTGATCGCATCGGGTGGCGTCGGCACGCTCGATCACCTCGTCGAGGGCGTGGTCGAGGGACACGCCGACGCAGTTCTCGCCGCGTCGATCTTCCACTTCGGCGAGCAACGGGTGGCCGACGCGAAGGCGGCCCTCGCCGCCGCCGGCGTCCCCGTCCGCCCCGTCCCCGAGTCCTCCGACCCCCCCTGATCCACATTGGACGTTTGGCGACAACACGGTGTCGTCAACGGTGCCGAGAACGTGGCGGGCCGATTCTCGGCACGTGCGACGACAGGAATTGTCGCTTGCGGTGCCAAGACGCGACGGCGTTCCGGTCGTCCGCTCGCCCCCCGGGCGGTACCGTGAACCCGTGCGCGACGGCGACAAGCTCCCGATCAAGATGCTCAACGACCGGGTCCTCGTGCAGATCAACGCCACCGAAGGGGAGCGGCGGACCTCCGGCGGGATCCTGATCCCAGCGACCGCACAGATGTCGAAGCGCCTCGCTTGGGCCGAGGTCGTCGCCGTCGGCCCGAACGTGCGCAACATGGAACCGGGCGACCACGTGCTGTTCAACCCCGAGGACCGCTACGAGGTCGAAGTCCGCGGCGAGGACTACGTGATCCTCCGCGAGCGTGACGTGCACGCGGTCGCGTCCAAACGGCTCGAAGAGGGCTCGACAGGCCTCTACCTTTGACCGGGATGCCCTCGCCCGCCATCACCCCGATCGCTGCAACCGAAGAGCAGTTCGCCGCCATCCGCTACGACGCGAACGGTCTCGTGCCCGCCATCGTCCAGGAGGAGGGGACGGGCACCGTGCTCATGGTGGCGTGGATGAACGAGGCGACGTTGCGCCAGTCCCTCGCCGAAGGGCGCACCGTGTTCTGGTCGCGCAGCCGCCAGGAGGTGTGGCGCAAGGGCGACACCTCGGGCGACCGCCAGTACATCCGCTCCGCGCACTACGACTGCGACGGCGACGTGCTCCTCTTCGTCGTCGAGCAGGAGGGCAAGGGCGCGTGCCACACCGGCGCGCGCAGCTGCTTCTTCCGCTCGTTCGGTCCCGGTGAGCAGTCCGAGCCGGGCTGAGTTCCACGCACTCGCTCGCGACCACACCGTCGTCCCGGTGTGGCGCGAGCTGCTCGCGGACCTGACCACGCCCGTCGCTGCGTTCCTCCGCCTCGTCGCGGACGAGCCCGGCTTCCTCCTCGAGTCGGTCGAGCACGAACGATGGGGAAGGTGGTCGTTCGTCGGCCGGCGCCCTGCGCTCACGCTGACCGCCCGCGGCCGGCAGGTCAGCGCCGACGCGCCCCTGCCCGATGGTGTGCCGCTCGACAAGGGCGTGCTCGCCGCGGTCGAGGCGATGCTGGCGCAGTACCGCTCGCCGTCGCTGCCCGAGCTGCCGCCCCTGCACGGCGGTCTCGTCGGCTACCTCGGCTACGACGTGGTGCGCGAGGTCGAGCGCCTCCCCGACGTCCCCGCCGACGACCTCGGTAACCCCGACGCGGTGCTCTCGGTGATCGGCGAGCTCGCCGCCTACGACCACTACCGGCAGCGGGCGATGCTCGTCGCGAACGCATTCGTTCCGGCGGGCGCGAGCGACGCCGAGCTCGACGCCGCCTACGACGGCGCGCTTGCCAGCCTCGACCAGCTCGCGCTCGACGGGGCGCGCCCGATCGACGAGCCGCTCGTGGCGCCGCCCGACCCCGCCGACCCGCTACCTGAGGTGCGGTCGTCGATGGGGTTGCAGCTGTACTGCGACGCGGTCGCAGTTGCCCGCGAGCACATTCTCGCCGGCGACATCTTCCAGGTCGTGCTCGCGCAGCGCTACGACCTCGACCTCGATGCCGAGGCCTTCGATGTCTACCGCGTGCTGCGGCAGGTGAACCCCAGCCCGTACATGTACTTCATCCGCAACGAAGCGCTGACCCTGGTCGGCTCGTCGCCGGAACCCATGGTGCAACTGCTCGACGGCCGGGTCGTGTCGCGGCCGATCGCCGGCACTCGCCGCCGCGGCACCACCGACGACGACGACCGCCGCCTCGCCGCGGAGCTCGCCGAGCACCCGAAGGAACGTGCCGAGCACGTGATGCTCGTGGACCTCGCGCGCAACGACGTGGGACGGGTCGTCGAGTTCGGCACCGAGAAGGTCGACGAGATGATGACCCTGGAGCGGTACTCGCACGTGATGCATCTCACGTCGCAGGTGTCCGGCACGCTGCGCGCAGGGCTCGGGCCGGTCGACGTGCTCCGCGCCACGCTGCCGGCCGGAACGGTGTCGGGCGCGCCGAAGGTGCGTGCGATGCAGATCATCGACTCGCTCGAGCCGGTCAAACGCGGTCCGTACGCCGGCGTTGTCGGCTACCTCGACTTCTCCGGCAACCTCGACACCGCGATCGCGATCCGCACGATGGTTGTGCAACCCGACGGGCGCGCGTCGGTCGAGGCCGGCGCCGGCATCGTCGTGGACTCGGTGCCCGAGCACGAAGACCTCGAGTGCCGCAACAAGGCGCAAGCCCTGCTCGCCGCCGTGCCCGCGGCGCGCCGGATGACGGCGGCCCGCCGTGCCGCGTCGGCGCGATGACCGAGCCGTTCGCGACCTGGATCGAGCGCGACGTCGTGACCTTGACGGGACCCGACGCGGGGTCGTTCCTGCAAGGGCAGCTCAGCCAGGACGTCGAAGATCTCCCGGTGGGCGCGTCGACGTGGTCGCTGCTGTTGCAGCCGTCCGGCAAGGTTGACGCGTGGCTGCGCGTGACCCGCACCGGCGAAGCCGCGTTCGAGCTCGACGTCGATGGTGGTTTCGGCGACGCGGTCGCGGCCCGGCTGCAGCGCTTCAAGCTGCGCACCGCGTGCGACATCGAAGTGTCAACCGTCCGGCCCTTCCTTGCGGTGCGCGGCGTCGCCGTCGACGACCCCGGCGCGCGGCCGATCGTGTGGCCCGGCACCAGCGGCGCCGACCTCCCCGGCGACGCCGGCTCGGCGCGCGAAGTGGCACCACCGGCGGGCGTGGGTGTCGAGAGGGCCGAGGTGTACGAGCGGGCACGCATCCAAGCCGGCGTGCCCGCGATGGGCCGCGAGCTCACGGCCCAGACGATCCCGGTCGAGGCGGGGCAATGGCTGATCGACGCGTCAGTGAGCTTCACCAAGGGTTGCTACACGGGCCAGGAGCTCGTCGCCCGCATCGAATCGCGGGGCGGTCAGGCGCCGCGGCCGGTACGCGGCCTGCGCGTGGAGGGCGCCGCGCGCGCCGGCGATCGAGTCGTGGCGGACGGCGTGGAGGTGGGCACGCTCACGAGCGTGTCGGGGCTCGATGACGGCACGACGGTCGCGCTCGCCCCGCTGCCGCGCGCGGTTCGGATCGGTGCGGAAGTCGACGTCGGTGGGCGGCGCGGTACGGTGGTCGCGCTTCCGATGACATGAGGTTGCGCCGGCCGACGGCGCGCGAGCTGCGCGTCGGACTGCCCGTCCTCGTGCCGCTGGTGGTGGTCGCGACGTTCGTCGTGCGCGGCTACCGGACGGCTGCGATCCCGCACCTGAGCCCGCCCCGCGACGCCGCGTCCGCGCCGCCGCCCAGCACTGCGCCGATCGATCTCACGAGCGTCTCGCTCGCCGGTGTTGACGGCACCACCACCACCGCACCGGCGCGTGCCACCGGCACCGCCCGCCTCACCGGCGTCGTGAGCGGGCCGCAAGGGCCTGTTCCCGGTGCGACGGTCCGCATCGAGCACCTCGTCGACCCGGTCACCAGCTCCGACGTCGCCGCGGGCACCGACGGTCGCTACGACGTCGCGGGTATCGCGGGAGGCCGGTACCGCGTCCGCGCGTTCCTGCCGCCGCTCTACGCGCAGACCGAGCCGGCCATCTTCTTTCTCGCCGACGGGGAGCAGCGCACCGTCGATCTCACGGTGCAGGCGTTCAGCGGGCTCGCGGTGACGAGCGCGATCGCCCCCGACCCGCCGCAGCTCCGGGAACCCTCGTCGCTCGTCGTGCGAGTCGCCCGCCAGACCGTCGACGGTGACGGCATCGTGCGGGACCAGCCGATCGCCAACGCCGTGGTCGCGTTGACGAGCATGCCGGGTTGGGAGGTGAGCGGGCCGTCGAGCGCGTTCACGACGCCAACGGGCGACGCGACGTTCCAGGTGGCCTGCCGCACGCCGGGCGCCAACCAGTTCGGGCTGCAGGTCCGCGAGAACGCGGCCGCGGTGCCGGTTCCCGAGACCGTGACGGTCTCGGCCTGCGTCGCTCCGGCGACGACTACGACATCGAGCCCGTCGAGCTCGTCGAGCTCGAGTCAGTCCTCTGGGCCGCGCCCGACGAGGCCGAACTGACGGCTGGAGATGCGAGCGGCACGAACACCGACAGGCACGCGCCCCCGAGCGGTTCGCCGGCGGCGCTGGCTCGGACCTCGCCGTGCATGGCGGTGACCAGCTCGCGGACGATGGCGAGACCGAGTCCCGACCCGGTCTCCTTCCCGCGCGGCTGGCGGCGGGCGACGTAGAGCCGCTCGAAGACGTACGGGAGGTCCTCGGTGGCGATGCCGGGACCGTCGTCGGCCACGTCGAGGCGCGCCCACGGGCCCGACGAGTCGACGGCGACGACCACGCGCGAGCGCGCGAACTTCAACGCGTTCTGGATCAGGTTGCCGGCGACCTGCGCGAGCCGGTCGGTGTCGCCGTTCACCACGACCGGATGCGCCGGGGCGCGAAGCTCGATCGCGATCGCGGCATCGTCGGCTTCGGGCCGGAACCCCTCGGCAGTCGCAGCGGCGACGTCGACGAGATCAACTGGCTCGAACGTGAAGGTGAACTGCCGGCTCTCGAGCTTCGCGAGGTCGAGCAGGTCGCGCACCAACCGGTCGAGCCGCTTCGCTTCGCTCAAGATGACCGCGCCGCCCTCGGCGGGGTCGGGGAGCGCGCCGTCCGTGATCGCTTCCGCGTAACCCTGGATCGACGTGAGCGGCGTGCGCAGGTCATGCGAGATCGACAGGAGGAACTGCCGTTCGAGACCTTCGGAGCGCTCGAGGGTGGCGGCCATCGCGTTGATCGACTCGGTGAGCGAGGTCAACTCGTCGCGCGAGCCGGGATGAGGCACGGGCACCCGGGTCGACAGGTCGCCGGCCGAGATGCGCCGCGTCGCTTCCTCCGCGTCGCGCAGCGGGCGCGTGAGGCGCCGGCCGAACCGCCACGCGACGAGCGCGCCGATCGCGAGCGTCGCCAGCGCAGCGATCAAGAACCAACCGGTCGCGGGGCGCAGTGGGGTGTCGGCCTGCCGGGTGAGGACGACCACGGCGAGGATCTGCTGTTCCCGTCCCCCGACGCGGGCGACGGTGACATTCGCCGGCGCAGCCGCGTAGACGAGCGAGCCGTGGTTGCCGCTCAGGGTGCGCCCGGCCCGCAGCGCGTCGAGGTCGATGTCGCTCGGGAGCACGCCGTCCGGGTAGGTGTCCACCGTTCGACCGGCGGGACCGAAACGCATGACCTGGATGCCCTCGAGGTTCAGGCTGTTGCGCAGGCCGGCGACCACGCGCAGCACCGCCGGGTTGCTCACGTCGTCGAGCGAGGTGGCGAGCTCGGTCGCCTGCCCCCGCAGGTCGCGCTCGGTCTGCTCGCGCGCGCCGAGCCGTGCGAGCACGAGCGTGCCGAGCCCGGCGACGAGCAGCGTCGCCGCCACGGTGGCGAGGATCACAAGCGTGAGCCGGCGGGTCATTCGAGGCGGTAGCCGATGCCGCGCACGGTCGCGAGCGGCAGCGCGTCGCCGAGCTTCTTGCGCAGCTGGCGGACGTGGACGTCGACGGTCCGCTCGTCGCCGTACCAGTCGGTGCCCCACGCGCCGTCGAGGAGCTGGCGCCGGCTGAGCGCGAGGCCCTTGTTCTCGGCGAGGTAGAGCAGCAGCGCAAACTCGCGTGTCGTGAGCGGCACGACCTCGCCGTTGACCCGCGCTTCGGCCCTCCCGGCATCCACCTCGACCCCGCCGGTGCGCAGCACCTTCGGGGTCTTGGAGCGCGTGGCGCTGTCCGCTCGGCGCAGCACGGCCTTGACCCGCGCGACGAGCTCGCGGGGCGAGAACGGCTTGGTCACGTAGTCGTCAGCGCCCAACTCGAGGCCGAGCACGCGGTCGATCTCGCCGTCGCGCGCGGTGAGCATGATGACCGGCACGTCGCTCGTCGCCCGCAGGCGGCGGCACACATCGAGGCCGTCGATGTCACCTGGCAACCCGACGTCGAGGATCACGAGCCGCGGATCGCGCTCGGCGATCACCCGGAGACCGGTGGCCCCGTCATCGGCCCGGTAGACACGGAACCCGGACTGGTCGAGGTACAGCGAGACCAGATCCGCGATGTGCACGTCGTCCTCGACGAGGACCACGGGAAGGGGATCGGCCATCGGGCAGTATCGTCGCGCCGCCTGTACGCGCCCGGTGAGATGGTGGTTAGGACTGGATGAAGGACACCTACCTGGACGCCATCGTCACGGCGCACCGTGAGGCCGCGGCCCGTGACCGGCGCCCGCTCGACGTGCTGGTCGAGCAGGCCCGTGACTGTGCGCCGCCCCGCGGCTTCGCGCGCGCGTTGCAGGCCGACGCCGGCGCCGGGCACCTCGCCGTGATCGCCGAGGTGAAGCGGCGCTCACCGTCGAAGGGCGACATCGCGGGCGACCTCGATCCCGCGGCGCTGGCCGAGGCGTACGACCGTGGCGGCGCGGCGTGCATCTCGGTGCTGACCGACCACGACTGGTTCGGCGGCTCGGCCAGCGACCTGCGCGCGGTGCGCGACACGGTGGGTCGGCCGGTGCTCCGCAAGGACTTCACCGTCGCCGCACACGACGTGTGCGACGCGCGCCTGATGGGCGCGGACGCGCTGCTGCTGATCGCCGCCGCGCTCGACGACCACGAGCTGCGCGACTACCACGCCCTCGCGCTCGAGCTGGGCCTCGACGCGCTCGTCGAGGTGCACGACGAAGCGGAGCTCGACCGGGCGGTCGCGGTGGGCGCGCGGCTGATCGGCGTGAACCAGCGCGATCTCGTGACGTTCGCGGTCGACGGTGCCCGGGCCGTCCACCTCGCGCCCCGGATGCCGGCTGGTGTGGTGCGCGTCGCGGAGTCCGGCATCGGGGGACCGGCCGATGCCGTGCCTCTGGCGGAAGCGGGCTACGACGCCGTCCTCGTGGGGGAGAGCCTGGTGCGGGCGCCCGACCCCGCGGCCGCGGTCGCCGCATTGCGCAACGTCGGTCACGCGCCCACCCCCTAACCTGCGAAGCGTGTTCGTCAAGATCTGCGGCATCACCAGCGAGGAGGACGCGCTCCTCGCCGTCGCCATGGGCGCCGATGCCGTCGGATTCGTGTTCGCCCCCTCACCTCGCCAGGTGGCGGCCGGTCTCGTGCACGACATCGTGCGCCGGCTGCCGCCGGAGGTCATGACCGTCGGCGTGTTCCGCGATGAGGCCCCGCAGCGCGTCGTCGACGTGGTGAACAACGCCGGTCTGCGGGCCGCGCAGCTGCACGGCAACGAGACCGCGGAGCACTCGCGCTTCGTGCGTGCGCGCGTTCCGTTCGTGATCAAGGGCTTCGCCGCGGGCGACCCCGCGCTCGATCACACCGACGACTTCGGCGCCGACGCCATCCTCGTCGACTCGCACGCGCCCGGCTCCGGTGAGGTGTTCGACTGGTCGCTGGCGGAGGGCGCGCCGATCAACCGTCGCGTGATCCTCGCCGGCGGCCTGACCCCCGACAACGTGGCCGAAGCGATCGAGCGGATCCGCCCGTGGGGCGTCGACGTTGCGACCGGTGTGGAGGCCGAGCCCGGCCGAAAGGATGCTCGCAAGGTTCGCGACTTCGTGCGCAACGCGCGCGCCGCGGCGCCCCGTCCCTATCGCGGCGACGAGAACGCGCGCCCGTTCGACTGGCAGGAAGACGATGTCTGAGGACCGCCGTGGCTGAGTCGTCTGTGATGGGCGAGCCGACCCCGGATGGCCGCTTCGGGCGCTTCGGCGGGCGGTTCGTGCCCGAGACGCTGGTGCCGGCGTGCGCGGAGCTCGAGCGGGCGTTCCGTGCCGCGTGGGGCGACCCGTCGTTTCGCCGCGAGCTCAACCGGTTGCTGCGCGACTACGCGGGCCGGCCGTCGCCACTGACCGCCTGCGACCGGATCTCCGCGGAGCTCGGCGTGCAGGTGCTGCTCAAGCGCGAAGACCTCAACCACACCGGCTCGCACAAGATCAACAACGTCCTCGGCCAGACGCTGCTCGCCCGCCGCATGGGCAAGACCCGCCTCGTCGCTGAGACCGGCGCGGGGCAACACGGGGTGGCCACGGCCACCGCGGCCGCGCTGTTCGGCATGGACTGCGTCGTCTACATGGGCGAAGTCGACATGAAGCGCCAGGCGCTCAACGTGTTCCGGATGCGGCTGCTCGGCGCAGAAGTGCGCGCCGCGCGCACGGGCAGCAGGACGTTGAAGGATGCGATCAACGAGGCGTTGCGGGACTGGGTCGCGACCGTCGAGTCGACGCACTACTGCCTCGGTTCGGTCATGGGCCCGCACCCGTACCCGTGGATGGTGCGCGAGCTGCACCGCGTGATCGGCGACGAGGCGCGCGAGCAGTGCCGTGTCCTGCTCGACGGCCGCGACCCCGACGTCGTCACAGCGTGTGTCGGTGGTGGGTCGAACGCGGCGGGGATCTTCACCGGCTTCGCCGACCTAGCCCATGTCGCGCTGGTCGGGGTGGAGCCCGCCGGAGGCGCCGCCGTCGGTCACGGCGTCCCGGGGGTCGTGCACGGTTCGCTCAGCTACCTGCTCCAGGACGAGTGGGGCCAGGTGCTCGAAGCCGAGTCGGTGTCCGCCGGCCTCGACTACCCAGGTGTGGGGCCCGAGCACGCGCACCTCGCCGATCTCGGCCGGGCCCGTTACGTCAGCGTGACCGACGAACAGGTGCTCGAGGCGTTCGTGCTGCTCTCGCGAACCGAAGGCATCATCCCCGCCCTCGAGCCGGCGCACGCGCTGGCCTGGGTGTCGGCGGCCCGCGACGAGCTGGCCGGCAAGACGGTGCTCGTGAACCTGAGCGGCCGGGGTGACAAGGACGTCCAGCAGGTGAGCGACCTGCTCGGTGGTGACGTTGGCTGAGCTCGAACGGACGCTGCGCGCGGCGCGGGCGCGGGGCCACAAGCTCCTCGTCCCGTACGTGACCGGCGGTCTCGACGCCGAGTGGGTCGACGTGATCCGTGCCGTCGCCGACGCGGGCGCGGATGCGATCGAAGTCGGCATCCCGTTCTCCGATCCGGTCATGGACGGTCCGGTGATCCAGGAGGCGTCGCAGCGCGCGCTCAGCCGCGGCGCGACGCCGCAGTCGATTCTCGACGGCCTCCGCGGCATCGACGCGGGCGTGCCGTTCGCGGTGATGACCTACTACAACATCGCGTTCCACATGGGCCACGAGCGATTCGCACACTCGCTCGCCGGCGCCGGCGTCGACGCGGCGATCCTTCCCGACCTGCCGCTCGAGGAGACCGGCCCGTGGTGCGCGGCGGCCGACGCTGCAGGAGTCGAGACCGTGCTGCTGGCTGCACCGACCGCGCCCGACGATCGATTGCCGCGTATCTGTGAACGGTCCCGCGGCTTCGTGTATGGCGTCGGGTTGCTCGGTGTCACCGGCGAGCGCGAAGCGGTCGCGGAGTCGGCCCGCGTCATCGCCAAGCGGCTCAAGGCGGTCACCGACAAGCCCGTGCTGGTCGGCGTTGGCGTGTCGAACGCGGCGCAGGCGGCCGCGCTGTGCGAGCACGCCGACGGCGTGATCGTCGGGTCCGCGCTCGTGCGCCGGCTGCTCGACGGTTCCGGCCCGCGGGGTGCGGCGGCGTTCGTGCGTGAACTGCGCGAAGGTCTTGATCGTGGCTGAGCTCGACTGCGACCTGTGCGAGGCCGCTCGCATCACCCCATGGTTCTTCGAAGACGACCTGTGCTGGATCGCGGAGTGCGAGATCTGCTCGACGCCGATGGTCGTGTGGCGCGAGCACGATCCCGAGCCCGCACCGCACATCAAGGCGGCCCTGCACGAACGGCTCGCGGCGGTGGTAGCCGAGTACTTCTCGTTCGAGCACTACATCGACGACAACATGCGCAACATCCCGGATCACTACCACGCGCACGCGCGGCCGAGAGGCGGCTTCTTCGGCCACGGGTACCCGCGACGGAAGCCGCCGCCGGTGTTGTGAGCGGCGATACGGTGAACGGGTGCTCGACCCCCGCCACCGCATCCAGATCGAGTTCTGCGTTCCTTGAAACTACGTGCCACGGGCCGTCGGTCTGACGGCCGAGCTTCTCGAGGGATGGGCGCCGATCATCGAATCCATCGAACTGCTTCCGTCGTCGAAGGGCCGTTTCGAGGTCACCGTCGACGGCGAGTTGGTGTTCTCGAAGGCCGCGCTGGGCCGGCACGCGCAGCCGGGCGAGATCGCCTCGAGCGTCCGCGCCCGGTTCGGACCCGAGATCGAGCGCTGAACGACTGACCGCCGTGCAGCTCGATGTCTACCGCGCCGTCGGCGGCGAAGGGTTCTTCACGGCGCTGGTCGAACGGTTCTACGCACGGGTAGAGAGCGATCCGGTGCTGCGGCCGCTGTACCCGGACGACCTCGAAGGCCCGAAGCGCCGCCTGACGCTGTTCCTCGTGCAGTACTGGGGCGGTCCGCCGCAGTACGCGCGCGAGCGCGGCCACCCGCGCCTGCGGATGCGGCACGCGCCGTTCGTCATCGGCGAGGCCGAGCGTGACGCGTGGTACCGAGCGATGTCAACGTCCGTACTCGAGGCCGGCCTCGACCCGCAGATCGAGCGGCGCTTCCTCGAGTACTTCCGTATGGCTGCCGACCACATGATCAACGCGCCGGCGTGACGCGCGGTGGTGGCCGGTCGCGATCGCCGCGAACGTGACCAGCCCGGCGAGCAGCACACCGGCGAGCACGACGTTGTCCGCGCCGAGCAGCTTGAGCGCGGACGCAACCAGCACAAGGACCAGGGCGGGGCGAATCACCGTGTCGGGTGCCTTCGCCGACGCCCGCGCACCGAGGTACACGCCAGGGATGCTGCCGGCCAGCAGCGCGGCGGTCAGCGAGAGCTGGAAGTCGCCGAACAGGAGATGCCCGGCTGCGGCCGACACGACGAGGGGGATGGCCTGCACGAGGTCGGTGCCGACGAGATCCGACGCTCGGAGCCGCGGGTAGAGGAGCAGGAGCCCCACGATCATCAGCGACCCGGAACCGACCGACGTCATCCCCACGATGAGCCCGCCGAGCGCACCGATCGCGACGGTCGGCAACACCCGGACCTCCACCTCGTGCACCGAGCCGGCGCGGTCCTGTCCGCGCAGCACGATCGCCCGCGCCACGATCGCGGCCGCGGCCACGAGAAGGGCGACGCCGAGCAGGGTTTCGACGCGGTCCTGCAGCGCGTCGCCGTCACCGAGCGATTTGAGCACGAGCACGCCCGCGAACGCGGCCGGCACCGAACCGAAGCACAGCCACCGCACCAGCCCGAGATGGACCGTGCCGCGGCGAAGATGTACCCCTCCGCCCACTGGCTTCATCACGACGGCGGCGACGAGGTCGCTCGAGACCGCCGCGAGCGGCTGCACGCCGAAGCCGAGCACGAGGATCGGCGTCATGAGGGCGCCGCCCCCCATGCCGGTCAGGCCGACCACGAAGCCGACGAGCAGGCCGGCGAGCGCGACGAGAGGATCGCTGTGCATATTTCCTACTGACTTTATCGAGAATGTCGCAAGGCGCAAATTCCGACGTCGTCGGTGCCGCAGCCGGGAGCGCCCGGTGACCCGCTCTGTCGTGAGCGGATGCCGCGAAACCCGGCGACAAGGCACCTGGCGTTCACGCTCGTCGACCAGCACTGCGCGACGGTGAAGCTGGCCGACTTCAAGGGCACGAAGGTGCTCGTGTCCTTCTACCCGGAGAACACGAGGAGCTGAATTAGCTCGCGCGAGCCCGCTTCCTCGCCGGAAAGGACCCGGCCGCGCAGATGTTGGCGATGGTCTGACGGCTGAGGCCGGTTGCGTCGGCGAGCGCGCGGAGGGTTGCTCCCTCGCGCTTGGCGATGCGGATGACCCGGTCGCGATCAGCCGTCTCTTGCGCCGCGCGCTCGGCAAGCAGCGCTGCAGCCGCGATCGCGGCCCCAACGGCGTCGTTGCTCGGGCGGACGGCGGTCAGTTCGGCGAGGGCAGCGTCGGCGATCCGTTCGTGGGCAGTTGCAGTCTTCGGCATCAGGCCTCCAGTGCGTCGATGAGCTTCGCCTTGATCCCCGTGAGGATCGCTGCGCCGACGGTGAGCGCTTGGCTGCGGGCGATTGCATTGAGCGTCGCTTGCACGACCGCCAGGAGCTCGAGCGCCTCGGTGCGGTCGAGCTTGAGGCTCAGCTCCTCCGGCACGGCTTCAGTGTAGTCCAGGACCTGGACGATTCTGTCAAGAAGTTGGACGCTTCTCTGGTTCGGCTCGGATCGCATCCTGGTCCCAGAGCTCCATCTCGACGATGCGCCATCGTCCGGTGATTGGCATCCGCATATCGTTGGGCGCATGACCTTGAAGCCCGGAGACAAGGCCCCCGACTTCACGCTGCTCGACCAGAACGGCGAGCCCTTCTCGCTCAAGAAGTCACTGAAGGAGCGGAAGGTGTGGCATTTGATCTACTTCTATCCGAAGGCCGACACACCTGGTTGCACGAAGCAGGCGTGCGGGCTGCGCGACGTGCTCCCGAAGGTGGGGGACACCGCCGTCGTCGGCATCAGCCCCGACAGCCCGAGCAAGCAGTTGCGCTTCGACGAGAAGTACGGGCTCGGGTTCCCGTTGCTCGCCGACGAGGATCACGCGGTGGCCGAGAAGTACGGCGTGTGGCAGGAGAAGTCGATGTACGGCCGCAAGTACATGGGCATCCTGCGCTCCGCGTTCTTGATCGACGAGAAGGGCCGCGTCGAGCAGGCCTGGTACAAGATCAGCCCGAAGGACACCGCGACGAACCTGCTGAAGTCGCTCGCCGCCTGACGCAGGTTATGCCGCCTTCGCGGCGGCGGCTACGCGGGGCCGAACACGAGGCAGCCGTTGTGGCCGCCGAAGCCGAAGCTGTTCGACAGCGTCGGGCCGGGTTGCCACTCCCGCGGCTCGTGCAGCACGAGATCGATCGGCGGTAGCGACGGGTCGAGGGCCTTGGTCCCGTCGGTCGGTGGGATCAGCCGGTGCTGCATCGACAGCACCACCGCAGCGGCCTCGAGCGCGCCGGCGGCGCCGAGCGCATGCCCGGTGACGCCCTTGGTCGAGGTCACCGCCGGTCCGGGTGTGCCGAACAGCGCGGCGATCGCCTCGGCCTCGGCGGCGTCGTTGAGCGGCGTCGATGTGCCGTGCGCGTTGATCTGCACGATGGCGGCCGGCTCGAGGCCGGCGTCGTCAAGGGCGAGCTGCATGCAGCTGATCGCGCCGGCGCCGCCGGGTGACGGCGCCGTGATGTGGTGCGCGTCCGCGTTCGACGCCGCGCCGAGCACCTCGGCGAGGATCGTCGCGCCGCGCGTCTCGGCCCGCGCCCACTCCTCGAGCACGAGCACGGCGGCGCCTTCGCTCATGATGAAACCGTCGCGCTCCGCGTCGAACGGTCGCGACACGCCGGTCGATGACAGCGCGGTCATGTTGCCGAACCCGGCCAGCGCGGTCTCGGTCATCGATGCCTCGCTGCCGCCGGTCAGCATCACGTCGCACCGGCCGGTGGCGATGAGCCGCGCCGCGTTGCCGATCGCATGCGTCCCCGCGGCGCAGGCCGTGCAGGTGGTCTCGCACGGGCCGCGGTAGCCGTACTTCATCGACAGCGCGGCCGCCGCCGAGTTCGCCATCATCATCGGCACGAGGAACGGCGACACCCGCCGGGCGCCCTTCTCGTGGCGCACGAGGATCTGGGCCTCGAGCGTCTCGAGCCCGCCCACGCCGGTGCCGAGGATCACGCCGGCCCGGTCGGCGTCGGCGGCGATGCGCCCGGCCTGCTGCACCGCTTCGTCGGCGGCGGCGAGCGCGACCTGCGTGAACCGGTCGGTGCGCTTCGCCTCCTTCGGGTTCTCGAAGAACGCCTCCGGGTCGAAGCCGGTGATGCGGCGCTCACCCACCGGTTGCGCTGCGAGCAGGCCCGACCAGAACGCGTCGCGGCCGGCACCGCACGCGGCGAGCACGCCGACGCCCGTGACCGCGACTCGGCGAGACGGCGGGTTCAAAGCTTCGACTGGATCAGCTCGAAGGCCTGGCCGACCGTGGTGATGCCCTCGAGCTCTTCTTCGTCGACGGTGATGTCGAACTCCTCCTCGAGGTCCATCACCATCTGGACCAGGTCGAGGCTGTCGGCGTCGAGGTCGTCGGCGAAGCTCGCTTCGAGGGTGATCTCGTCCACGGGCTTGCTCAGGCTGTCGGCAGCCGTCTTGCGGAACCGCTCGAACAGCTCGTCGCTCATGTCAGGTTCTCTCCTTGTCGTGAGGATCGGAAACCGTATCCGGGCTCCGGCCCATGTTCAGTGGCCCATGCCCAAGCCGCCGTCGACCGGTAACACCGCGCCGGTGACGAAGCCGGCTTCGGGCGACGCCAGGTAGCGCACCGCGGCGGCGACCTCGTCGGCGGTGCCGAAGCGACCGGCCGGAACCGCCTCGAGCGTCCGGTCCCGCCACGACTGGTCGAGCGCCGCGGTCATCTCGGTCTCGACGGGCCCGGGCGTGACCACGTTCGCGGTGATGCCCCGGCCCGCGTACTCGCGGGCGATCGAGCGGGCCAGACCGATCAGCCCCGCCTTGGCCGCGGCGTAGTTCGTCTGGCCGGCCGGGCCGATGTACGCAGCGACCGAGGAGACGAAGATCAGCCGTCCCCAGCGGGCCTTCATCATCGACGGCACGGCGCGGCGGGCCACGTTGAACGCGCCGGTGAGGCTGGCGTCGATCACCTCGCGCCACTCGTCGTCCTTCATGCGGACCAGCAGGTTGTCGCGCGCCAACCCGGCGTTCGACACCACGACCTGCACCCTGCCGAGGTCGGCTTCGATCTTGGCGAACGCCTCGTCGAGAGCGGCCGCGTCGGCGACGTCGCACGGGAAGCACGGAAATTCGTCGGTCTGCGTCGAGCGCGCCAGTACCGCGACGCGATCACCCTGCGAGGCGAACAGGCGCGCACACGACAGGCCGATGCCGCGCGTGCCGCCGGTGACGACGACGACCCGAGATTCCATCAGCCGGGATCCCAGCGGATCACGGCCGACGCCCAGGTCATCCCCGCCCCGAAGCCGACGAGCAGCACGAGGTCACCGGGCGCGACCCGGCCGTGGTCGACCGCGTCGACGAGGGCGAGCGGGATCGACGCCGACGACGTGTTGCCCGTGCGGTCGAGCACGACGGCGGTGCGCTCCATCGGGAGACCGAGCTTCGCGTTCGCGGACTCGATGATGCGGATGTTGGCCTGATGCGGCACGACCAGCGCGATGTCATCGGCGGTGAGGCCGGCACGCTCCATCGTGCGCCGGCCCGAGTCGATCATCACCCGCACGGCTCGCCGGAACACCTCACGGCCCTCCATGTGGATGAAGCCGCCGATGTTCGCGTCGAGGATCGGCGCCGCCGAACCGTCACAGCCGAGGTCCCATGCGAGCAGGTGGCTGCCGCGCCCGCCGTCGTCGGCAGCTTCGACGACCACGGCACCGGCACCGTCGGCGAAGAGCACCGCGGTCGACCGATCGTTCCAGTCGGTGATGCGCGACAGGGTCTCGGACCCGATGAGCAGCGCCCGCTCCGCCGAGCCGGACGCCACGAACTGGTACGCGGTCACGAGCCCGTACACGAACCCGGAGCACGCCGCGTTCAGGTCGAACGCGCCACAGGCGAGGCCGAGGTCGTGCTGGACGACCGCGGAGGTCGCCGGCACCTGCTGGTCCGGCGTCGTCGTGCAGAGCACGAGCAGGTCGATGGCGTCGGGCCCGAGGCCGGCCTTCTTGAGCGCGGCGGCGCCGGCGGCGACAGCCAGCGACGACGTGGCACCGCCGATGCGGCGTTCGCGGATGCCGCTGCGCTCGACGATCCACTCGTCGCTGGTGTCGAGGGTCTGCTCGAGGTCGTGGTTCGTGACGACCTTGTCCGGCAGCGCCGTGCCCCATCCGATGATGCGAGCGGACCTCACGACGTGCGCAACCAGGCGATCGGCTGCCGGGACATCACCCGCTCGCCGAGGTGGGCGAGGACCCCTTCGAGGCGGCCGGAGAACGGCGATCGGACCTCGGCGTCGCCAACGGTGCCGAGCAGGTCGCCGGCGTTGATGGTGCGACCGGCGTCGAGCTCGGGCACCGGCTCGAAGAGCCCCGCGGCAGGGCTGACCACGACGCGCTCGGTCATGAACAGGTGCTCGCCCTCGTGATGAGCCGCACCGAAATCCGCTTCGATCCGCTCGAGCAGGGTGTCGAGGTCGGCAGGGGTGTTGACCGCGAGCGAGCGAGCGCCGTCGACGGTGCGCTTGACCGTGCCGCTCAGGACCGTGCCCGGGCCGAGCTCGACGAACGTGGTGATGCCGCGGTCGTGGAGCAGGTGTAGCGTCTGGCGCCACCGCACCGGACTGCAGAGCTGCGCGGTGAGCAGGCCGGGCCACTCCCGCGGATCGTCGTGCGCGGTGGCGTCGACGTTCGCGACGACGGGGATGTCCAGCTCGCGCAGTTCGAGGCCATCGAGCGCCTTGCGGAGCCGGTCGCGTGCCGGGGTCATGAACGGGGTGTGGAACGCGCCGCTGACCTTGACCGGAAGCACCTTGGAGGCGCCCAGCTCCTTCGCGATGGCGCCGGCCGCGGCGATCGCGTCCGGGTCGCCGGCGATCACGACGTTGCCGGGCGCATTGAAGTTCGCGGGCCACACGTCCGCGGCGGCCCGGACGCACGCGATCTCGACCTTGTCGTCGTCGAGACCGAGCACCGCGGCCATCGTCCCCCGCTGCTCGTCGGCGGCGACCTGCATCGCCTCGCCCCGTTCGGCGACGAGCCGGACGCCGTCGGCGAAGTCGAGCGCGCCCGCCGCGGTGAGCGCGGTGTACTCGCCGAGGCTGTGGCCGGCGGCGATCGACGGTTCCAGTCCGAGCCGCTCGACCGCGTCGAGCGCGACGAGGCTCAGCACGTAGGTGGCGAGCTGCGCGTTGCGGGTTTGGGTGAGCTCGTCCGCGTCAGCGTCGACCAGCAGGTGCGCGAGGTCACGGCCGACGGTCTCGGATGCTTCATCGACGAGCTCCCACGAGTCGTGGTCGACCCATGGGCGGCCCATTCCCGGCTTCTGCGAACCCTGGCCGGGAAACGTGAACGCGATCGTCATGCTGGGGGGTGACTCCGGAGGCTGGTCGCTCGGCAGTCCGACCTCCATGCTGCTCCGGAGGTTTCAATCGCGTCACGATTTCCGCTCGACGGTTCCCGGAGGCTGCCTCCGTTACGCTCATCGGTTCCCGCCCCGGTATCCCAATCGGCAGAGGAAGCGGATTCAAAACCCGCACAGTGAGGGTTCGACTCCCTCCCGGGGCACACCCCGCCACCGCATCGCGCAGGCCGTCGTCGCGGCTGGTCAGCGCCGTCTCGGATTGGTCAGGTCCTGGTAGGCGTGGCGCATCGCGTCGGGCCGGTCCTGCTGAAGCAGCGCGACCTCGTTGCCGCTCCGGTCGCGCAGCACCAGGCAGGGCCCGTCCGGCACGCTCACCCGGGTCGCGGTCTGGAGCCAGCCGGTCGCCTCGAGCCACTCGGTCGTGACCCGCAGCGACCGCACGCCCCAGATCGGCAGGCAGCTCGGCACGGGCCGGTGGTCGGCGAGCACCACCAGCGGCGATCCCGGCGGGCCGACCTGCACCGCGGCGACGTCGGCGCCGTACGCCTCGAACCGCCACACGAGGTCGCCGCCCAGCACCTCGTCGTACCAGGCGAGGTCGGCGCGGATGTCGTTGGACCCGACGTACAGGTAGAGCAGGCGACCGATCGGGAAGGGGTCGTCGCCGGTCGATGGGCCGGACACGCGGGCAGGCTACGACTCGCCGGCCCTCTACTGCGCGAGCGTGACGACGTTGCAGGAGTAATTCAGGACCTCGACGTCGGCGCCGGCCACCGTGATTCCCACGAACTGCGACATCGGGTGCAGCAGGATCGCGTCGACCTGGGTGAACACCGTGTTCAGCACCGGCTGCAGCAGCACGTTCAGGCCGCTGATGTTCGTGCCGGCCAGACCGATGTCGCCGCTGCCGGAGCGCTTGATCCGGTTGAGCGAGTCGGGCGGGATGATGAACGACACCGTGCTGCCGCCTGCTCCCTGCGCCGCCGGGGTGATCGTCAACGGGATGCCGAGGATCCGCTGCGTGATCGAGGTCGTGACGAGCGCGCTCGACACCGCCACGTTCACGAGCGCGGGCGGCCCGCACGACAGGGGGTTGGCGAGCGTGCCCGTCGCCGACGCCAGCGTCTGGGTGATGTGGACGGTGGCGAGCCCGAGCAGGCCGCCGAGGTTGATCGTCAGGTCGAGGGTCACCTGCACCTGGCTCGTCCGCACCGGCGGGCCGCCGACGCTGCCGCAGCCGCTCTGCGGCGCCTGGATCACCTGCACGCTCGCGCTGGCCGACGTGAGGCCGGGGATCGAGAGCCCGAGGCTCGGGATCGAGAGCGCGTTGGTGCCGTTGGCGAGGAACGCGGAACCGGCGACCAGGTCGAGGACGTTGAACGCGGTGCTCAGCGCCGCCTGCTCGCCGCCCTGATCCACGTGCACCAGGTCACCGAAGTCGAACGTCGACGACGAGTTCGTCGCCGCGGCGATGCTCTCGAGCACCGTCGCGTCAGCGGCGTCACCCGCCTGCCGGAGCGCGTTCGCGGTCGCGAGGTAGAAGTCCTTGCGGTTCACCGTAGCCGTCAGCAGCTCGGACGGTGTGCCGAAGCCGAGGTTCGTCGCGATGTCGGCGAGCGTCACCTGCGCGTTGGCCAGACCGCTGTACGACACGACGCTCGCGTTGAGCGCCTTGCCGAGCAACGTCCCGAGCAGCGACGACGGGTTCGCGTTGTACGCCGCGGCGAACGATCCGATCGAGATGCACGCCTTTGCGCCGAGCGTGCCGATGGCCTTCCGGGTCACCGACCCACCACCGGGGGCGAAGAAGTAGTCGAGGTCGTCGGTCGCGGTGATCTCCACCGCGGTCGACCGGTGCGCGGGGTCCTCGTTCTCGACGAATGTCGCGCCGTCCATGTCACCGAGCCGGTACGACAGCTTCGACGACGTGAAGTCGTTGCGCTCGGCGCTCAGCCGCAACTCGTCGTCCCACTTCGGCACCGCGGTGGGCGAGAGGATCTCCGCGTTGGTGCGGCCGTTGAGCAGCCGTGCCATGTCGAGCGAGACCATGTCAGCGATCGCCTGCATGTCGCGGCGCCGCAGCGACAGCCGGCCAAGGTCGATCGTGATCGCGGTGACCGAGATCAGGAACGTGAGGCTGATGGCGACGACTGCGAGGACTGCGCCGCGCTCGCGTTCGGCACCTGTCACGGGTTGACCTCGGCCACGGACTGCGTGCGGATCTCGTCGGGCATCAGCGCGCCGATGATCGGCACGTCGGGCAGCAGCGGATGGTTCTTGTAGTCGTACGTGAGCGTCACCGTCACGCAGTTGGCCGACGCCTTGTTCACGCACGGCGCGACCGTCGCTCTACAGGTCATGCCACCGCTGCAGTCCTGGCCGAACCCTTGCACCGCGTCACGCGCGCCGGCCTCGGCCTCCGCCTCGGCGTTCGCGTTGGTGTTGGGGATCGCCGTCGCGCCCCGGCGCGCGCCTTCGGCTGCGGCCTGCACCATGTTCTGGCGGAACCCCATGAGGTAGCCGAACGCGAGGATCCCGAACAGCAGCAGGACGAGGATCACGCCGATCATCGCCATCTCCACGACCGCGGCGCCGCGATCGCCGCGGCCGCGATCCCCGGTGCTGGCGCTGATCCGTCCCACCATTCGCGGTCGTTCCACCTTCGCCCCGACTCCTTGGTTCTGTCCCAAATGGAGGGATTGCTGCGTTCACTATCGGCCACACGACGCGGCCGGGACATGACCTGATCGGATGGTTTTCAGATGGCCCGTTCTGCCTAGTCAGTCCACTCCGGGACCGGCTCCGGGACCGGCGTCGCGCTCGTGCAGCGCGGCGGCGATGGCCCCCACCACGGGGTCGATGACCACGTCTTCGAGCGGCCGCGGCAGCGCGATCGACCAGTTCGGGCGCTCGATCGTCGTGCCCGGCAGGTTCGGCCGCTCGGTGACACCGAGCGCGTCGTCGAGGGTGGCGGCGAGCACCATCGAAGGAGCGGCCGCCAGGCGCCGGTACGTGGCCTGCACCACCTGGTCGACCGGCGCGCCGTCGGGCAGGCCGGTCAGCTCGCGCAGCCGCTGCTTGTGCCGGTGCTGGCCGTCGGCGTTGGGCTCGAGACCGGCGCGTCGCTGGTCGTCGAGGTCCGCACCGGTCCAGACGCCCGCGATCGTCGGCAGGTCGTGAGTCGTGACCGCGGCCAGCGAGAGCGGTGGGAACGACTCGGGCGGGCCCGGCTCGAACCACACGAGCCGGCACGACAGGATGCCGCGGTCGCGCAGGTGGTCGCGCACGTGGTCTTCGACCGTGCCCAGGTCCTCACCGACCACGAGCACGCCCGCTCGAGCGCTCTCCAGCGCGACGACGTCGACCAGCTCGGTGCCGGGGAACCGCACGTACGCGCCCTCCTGGGGGCTGCAGCCGTCGGGGATCCAGAACAGGCGGAACAGCCCCATCACGTGGTCGATGCGCAGCGCGCCGCAATGGCGCAATGCGGCCCGGATCGTCTGCGCCAGCGGTTCGTAGCCGACGGCGCGCAACCGCCACGGCACGAACGGCGGCAGGCCCCAGTCCTGGCCCGCGGTGTTGAAGTCGTCGGGCGGCGCGCCCACCCGCACCCCGGGCGCGAGCACGTCGCGCCACGCCCACGCGTCGGCGCCGTCAGGGTCGACACCGATCGCGAGATCGCCCAGCAGCGGCGTGTGCCGCGCCGCGGCCGCGAGCTGCTCGTCGAGCAGCCACTGCAACCACATGTGGAAACGCAGCCGGGCTTCGTTGGCGCGGGCGAAGCGCTCGACGCTGGGGCTGCCGGCGCGCTGGTGCTCGGACGGCCACGACCGCCAGCCGTTGCCGTGCAACTCGGCGAGCGTGCAGTACGTCGCGTACTGGCGCAGCGCGGTGCCCTGCTCGTGCACGTACCCGTCGAAGCGCGGGTGGCCACCGAACGACGACCACAACCTGGCGAGCGCCGCCATCTTCACGGCTTGCACCTGGTTGCGGTCGATCAGCCGGGACTCGTTGAGGGCGCGGCCCGCGGTCATCGCGGCGGCGAGCACGGGGTCCGCGGTGGTGAACCCGGGCACGGACTCCATCGCGAGGTACAGCGGGTTGCGGTAGCGGCGGCTGCTCGCGAAGTATGGGCTCGGTTCCGGGTCGGGCCCCGGGCGCGGCGCGTGCAGGGGGTTGATCGCGACGAAACCCGCGCCCTGCTCGGCCGACCAGCGCCCGATCGTCGCGAGGTCGTCGAAGTCGCCGATGCCCCAGCTGCGCGACGACCGAGCGGCGTAGAGCTGTACCGACCACGCCCACGTGCGCAGGTCGTCGCGCATCGCGCAGCGGTCGGGCGTCACGATCACGCGAGTGGTGGGGCCGCCGTCGTTCGGGTGCAGGTCGTGGTAGCCGAGCGGCAGGTCCCCGGGTAGCCGGTCGTGCGCGGTCAGCTCGGTGCCGTCCTCGAGCACGAGCTGGGCGGGGCGCTGGATCGGCGGCCCGCTGCCGTGGCGCACGAACCACACCGGCCGGGTCTGGGGCGGGGGATCCTCGACGTCGGCCAGCCCGCCCATCGCCAGGCGCAGCTCGCGCCGAACCGCCTCGGGAGTGGGGTGCCACGCGCCGCCCGTGTCGACGTAGCCGTCCTCGATGCCCCACGCGTCCGTGGTCACCGCAACCGCCGATCAGCCATCGGTGCCCGGGCCGCGGCCCTGATGGCTCCGGATGAACCCGCGCAGCGCGGTCACGTCGACAGCCGAGCACGTCTGCTTCGTGAGCCACGCGGTCGCGACGACGCGGTCGGGCAGCGTCGGGTTCGGCGCGACCACGACTTGGTTCGACGCGAGCCCGCGCAGTTCGTCCAGCTCGCCGGGGTTCAGGTCGCGATACTGCAACAGGACGAGGCCGGCTTCGAGCGCGCCGACCTGGTTGGGTCTCGACAGCGGGGTGTCGAGCACGCCGCCGGGCAGCGCACCCGGCGTGTGCGGGCCCGATGTCGGTGGATCGGTCGTGTACCGCGGTTCTGGACCGCCGGCGAACACGTGGCGCACGTCCGGGTTGAGCGGCTCGGTCGTCACCTTCGAACAGGCGCGGTTGCCGTCGCCGCTGCACGCCACGAGCGGCGCGACGACCAGCGCGACCACCACGACGAGCGCCGTGCCGCCGAGCAAGGGTTGCACCGACCGCGGCGGCCGGCGCAGCCACACGGGCGGGTTCACGAGCGAGATTCCGGCCGCGATGAGCACGCCGCCGGCCACGAGCCGCCACTGGAACGCCTCGCCGAGCACGATCACGCCGAGCGCGACCGCGACGACCGGGATCACGTAGGTGACGAGCGAGGCGCGCGTGGCGCCGAGGTCGGCGATCACGCGGTAGTTGAGGATGTAGGCGATCCCGGAGCCGAACACGCCGAGAAGCGAGATGGCGAGCACCCGGTGCGGGTCGAGGTGCAGCCCAGTGGACAGCGACGTGCCGACCGCGAGTGGCAGTGACAGCACCGTCGCCATGATGAGCTGGCCGGCGGCGGCGACGGTGGGCTCGATGCCGGTCAGGTGCTTGCGCATGTACACGAACGCGATGCCGTACGACGCGCCGGCGAGCACCGCGGCCGCCGATCCTGCCAGCGACGAGTGGGCAAGGTCACCGCCGCCGAAGCCGGCGGCGACGGCGACGCCTCCGAAGCCGACCAGTAGTCCGGCCGCGTGCACCAGGCGGAGCCGGTCCTTCAGGTACAGGAACGCGAACACGGCGGTGAACAGCGGGGTCGACGCGTTCAGCACCGCGGTCAGCGCGCTGGTGATGCGCTCTTCACCCCACGCCAGCATCGTGAACGGGATGACATTGCCGAACGTCGCGGCCACGGCGAAGTGGCGCCACATGGTGCGGCCCGAGGCCAGGGGGCGGTGGCCGGCTCGCAGCACGGCGAGGAGCACGACCGAGCCGAGCCCGACCCGCGTGCAGGCCACCGTGGGCGGGCTCATTCCCTCGACCGAGACCTTGATGAACAGGAACGACCAGCCCCAGATGAACGCGAGGAGCAAGAGGCGGCGCATCGGGAACCGCCCGGTAGTCAAGCAGTTGCCCGACGGGGTCACGACTACCATTCCTGCCATGTCTCGGGCGATGCTCGAACGACGCCTCCGGGAGGTGAGCGAGCGGCTGAAGCAGCTGCGTGCCGAGCTCGTGCTGACCGATGAGCAGGTGGCCCACTTCCACGACGCCGCCGATGAGGCGCGCATCCGCGCGCTCGTGTCCGAGACGCCGATCGCGGATCGAGAGCACCACGAGGCCCAGCGCCACGCGGATGCCTACGAGCGTCACCGATCCGAGGTGCTGTCCTCGATCGAGCAACTCGAACGCCGGCAGGACGAGTTGCTCGACCGGCTCACCGCCGAATCGCGCTGAGCGTCGAGCTCACCCCCGCCCGCCCCGGACGAACTGGAGAGAGAACGGTGCCCATCCGTGTCGTGATCGCTGAAGACGAGGCCATCATCCGCCTCGATCTCAAGGAGACCCTCGAGGAGGAGGGTTACGAAGTCGTGGGTGAGACCGGCCGCGGCGACGAAGCCGTCGAGCTGGTCAAGCAGCACCACCCCGACCTCGCCATCCTCGACGTGAAGATGCCCGGCATGGACGGGTTGACCGCTGCGAGCCAGATCACCGCCGACAAGCAGGCCGCGGTGCTGATCCTCACCGCGTTCAGCCAGCGCGACCTCATCGAGAAGGCACGCGACGCGGGCGCGCTGGCGTACCTGGTGAAGCCGTTCCAGAAGAGCGAGCTGATCCCCGCCGTCGAGGTGGCGCTCGGACGCTTCCAGGAGATGAAGGCGCTCGCCGACGAGAACCTGTCGCTCGCCGACCAGCTCGAGACCCGCAAGGTCGTCGACCGGGCCAAGGGCAAGCTGATGGACAACCACGACATGACCGAGGCCGAAGCGTTCCGGTTCCTGCAGAAGACGGCGATGGACACGCGCAGCACCCTCAAGCAGGTGGCCCAAGACGTCATCGACGGCAGCCTTCGTCCCTGACTGGCTCGACGAGCTCGTCCTCGACGCCAATGGCCCGCCGTGGCTGTCGATGGGCGTACGCCGTGCTGGCGACGGCGAGCTGGTGCTGCCGCCCGACGACAGCACCCCGGGCCAGCTCGCCGAGAAACGGGCGTTGCTCGCGACACGGCGCGACGAGCTGGTGGTCGGCGAGCTCGACCCGGCCTACGAGACGTGGCAGGACGACGTCGTCGTGCTCACCCGCGACGACCACGGCCGCTTCGTCATGACCGCCGGCTGCGTGTGCTTCCCGTCGTACTGGTCGCCGCGGGCCAAGCTCGGGCTGCCGCTCTCCGCGATCCACGGCCCGGTCCCGCGCTACGAGGAGGAACTGCGACGCAAGGTCGACACGTTCGTGGACCGCATGCCCCCCGGTGCGGTGTTCGTCCGCCGCAACTGGACGATCCACGAGGACGCCGAGCTGTGCAAGCCGCACCCGGCGCCGCCCGCCGACCTGTCGATCGCCCCGGACGACTTGTTGTTGCGCAGCGAACGCCAAGCGCTGCGCGTCGATCCGGCCACCGGCGAGCTGCTGTTCACCATCCGCACCCAGCAGGTCCCGATCGCGGTCGTGGCTCGCAACCGCGGCATCGCCCGCCGGCTCGCAGACCGTCTCGCCGCCCAACCGCCCGACCGGGCGTACTCGCCTCACGTGCCGGCGCTCGTTCGTAGGCTGCGGTCATGAAGCTGATGCTGGTCGACGGCAACTCGTTGACCTACCGCGCCTTCTTCGCCCTGCCCACCGACATCACGCTGGCGTCAGGGCAGGTCACGAACGCGGTGTACGGCTTCACGTCGATGCTGTTGAACCTCGTGCGCGACCACCGGCCCGACGGCATCGGTGTCGCGTTCGACCGTCCCGAGCCGACGTTCCGGCACGAAGCGGTCGAGGCGTACAAGGCCAACCGCAGCGAGGCGCCCGACATCCTGCGCCAGCAGATCGGGTTGGTGCGCCAGGTCGTCGAGACGCTGCGCATCCCGATCATCGAGGCGCCCGGTTACGAGGCCGACGACATCATCGCCACGCTCGCCACCAAAGCGCGCGACAGCGGCGACGAAGTGCTGATCGTCACCGGCGACCGCGACGCGTACCAGCTCGTCGAGGACCCGCTGATCCAGGTGCTCTACAACAAGCGCGGCGTCTCCGACTACGCGCTCTACGACGAGGCGGGCATCGAGGAGCGCACCGGCGTGCCGCCCAAGCTGTACGTGCAGTACGCCGCGCTGCGGGGTGATCCGTCCGACAACCTGCCCGGTGTGCCCGGCGTGGGGGAGAAGACCGCCGCGAAGCTGATCATGACCTACGGCGGCATCGACGGGATCTACGAGCACCTCGATGAGCAGGCACCAAAGCTGCGCGCCAGCCTCGCCGAGCACGAGGAGCAGGTGCGCCAGAACGCCCAGGTGATGATGCTGCTGCGCGACGTGCCGCTCGAGGTCGAGCCAGCCGGATTGCGGCTCGAACCGTTCGACCGCGAGGAGGTCCGCAAGCTGTGGGACTTCCTCGAGTTCCGCTCGCTGCACGACCGGCTGGCGGAGGCGTTCCCCGACGTCGCCGCTGGAGGGGCGGCGGCGCCCCGTGCAACCGTGATCGAGGCCGAGGTCGAGACCGTCGAGCTCGCCGCGGACGCGCGGCGCCTGCTCGAAGGCTTCGCCGCCGCAGCCACCACCGACCCACTGGCGATCGAAGCGGGTTGGGACGGCCCTGAAGGGCGGAGCCCGTTGCGTGGCCTCGCGCTGGTGCGCGACGCGGCGACGGCCGACGTCGTGTGGCTGCCGAGCGCGGTGCTCGACGATGGCGGCGTGCAAGGCGCATTGCGCGCGCTGGTCGGCACCGGCGGCCGGCCGATCGCCGCGCACGGCGCCAAGCCGTTGATGCGCGCCCTGTTCAGCCAGCTCGACGTGGACATGCGGACGCTGTCCCTCGACACGATGCTCGCCGCGTACCTGCTCGACCCGGCCGAGTCGCGCTACCTGCTCGCCGACCTGCTGTTGCGCTACGCGGGGCTGGAGCTACCCGCGGGGCCGGGCGCGGTGGCGCCAGGTGAGCTGCAGCTCGACCTCGACGGCGAGGCGCGAGACCTCGCGGTCGAAGCGGCACGGCGCGCGCTCGCGGTCGCACACCTGGTCGCCCCGATCACCACCGCGCTCGACGCCCAGCACCTGCGCGCGCTGCACGACGACATCGAGATCCCCCTGGTGCGGGTGCTGGCAAAGATGGAGGACATCGGCATCGCCGTCGACGCGAACGAGCTGCGTCACCTCAACGAGACCCTCTCCGCCGAGTGCGCGGCGCTGACGAAGCAGATCTGGGAGGACGCGGGTGAGGAGTTCAACGTGAACTCCACCGTGAAGCTGCGCGAGATCCTCTTCGATCGCCTCGGCCTGCAGCCGACCAAGAAGACGAAGACGGGGTACTCGACCGATGCCGCGTCACTCGAGAAGCTCCAGGGCCAGCATCCGATCATCGATCACCTGTTGCGCTACCGCGAGGTGGAGAAGCTGCGCTCCACCTACGGCGAGGGCCTGCTGGCCGAGGTCGGCCCGGACGGGCGCATCCACGCGACGTTCAACCAGACCGTGGCCCGAACCGGCCGGCTCAGCTCCGACGCCCCGAACCTGCACAACATCCCGGTGCGCAGCGAGCTCGGTCGTAGCTTCCGGCGCGCGTTCGTGCCTGCCCCCGGCTGCGAGTTGCTGGTCGCCGACTACAACCAGATCGAGCTGCGTTGCATCGCGCACCTGGCCGAGGATCCCGGTCTCATCGCCGCGTTCGAGTCCGGCCAGGACATCCACAACGCGACCGCCGCCCGGGTGTTCGGCGTCGACCCGAACGAGGTCACGATCGACCAGCGGTCGAAGGCGAAGATGGTGTCCTACGGGCTCGCCTACGGGATGGAGGCGTACGGGCTCGGCCAGCGGCTCAGCATCCCGACCGACGAGGCGCAGAAGATCCTGGATGCGTACTTCGACGCCTTCCCGAACGTGAAGGCGTACATGGAGCGCACGGTGGCCGAGGCCCGCGAGCGGGGCTACACCGAGACGTTGTTCGGCCGGCGCCGGCTGATCCCCGAGCTGTCGTCGAGCAACTACCGGGTCCGGCAGGCCGGCGAGCGGCAAGCCATGAACGCTGGAATCCAGGGGTTGGCTGCCGACATCTTCAAGGTGGCGCTGGTCCGGCTCGACGAGGCACTGGAGACGCAACGGTTCTCGAGCCGCATCGTGCTGCAGGTCCACGACGAGGTCCTCGTCGAGGTCCCGCCCGACGAGCACGACCGGGTGGCCGAGCTGACCGCGACGGTCATGGCCGGCGCCGCTGACCTGCGAGTACCGTTGGCGGTCAACCTGGCGTTCGGTCCGACGTGGGCCGACGCCAAGGGTTGAGGGTGGGGGAGACGCATCGAGATGGCAAAGCGGCCGGCACTGCGCGACACGACGGTCGGCACGACGTGGCGGGTGTTCCGCCGCTTCGTGATCGCTTTGGTCGTGGTCGCCGTGGTCTACCTGCTGTTCTCGGGGATGGTCGCGGTCTCGACCGCCGACAAGTGCGACAACCAGCTCCACGCGGCGAAGGAGTGGAACTACTTCCCGCCGCGGTGGGACTGCGTCGGCACGCCGCTACCGAACTGACGCGGCCGGGTGGACGGCTGAGGGACGTCTCCGCGGTCCCGGACGCCCGCCGGTGGTAGATTGGCAGGCCGTTGTCGTGGTGCCGCGCGCCCGGCGCGCTGCAGCGGCGTAGCAACCATCATCCGAGTAAGGCGATCCCCTTGTCCGACCAGAGTCCCGACCCCACCGGCGATCCCGCCGCAGCCACCCCGACCGAAGCAGCCTCGCCGGCGAGCCCGGGGCCTTCGGAGTACACCCCGCGGCAAGTGGTCGAGGACGACCTGGGCGGCATGTCGCTCGAAGAGGCGTACGCCGCGTCGATGGTCGAGGTCGAGGACGGCCAGATCGTCGAGGGCACCGTGGTCAAGGTCGACCGAGACGAGGTCCTGCTCGACATCGGCTACAAGTCCGAAGGGGTGATCCCGGCCCGCGAGCTGTCGATCCGCAACGACGTCGACCCGTCCGAGATCGTGCAGCTCGGCGACAAGATCGAGGCCCTCGTTCTCCAGAAGGAGGACAAGGAGGGCCGGCTCGTCCTGTCCAAGAAGCGCGCGCAGTACGAGCGCGCGTGGGGCACGATCGAAAGGATCAAAGAAGAGGACGGCGTCGTGCGCGGCCCGGTCATCGAGGTCGTGAAGGGTGGGCTCATCCTCGACATCGGCCTGCGCGGCTTCCTTCCGGCGTCGCTCGTCGAGCTGCGGCGTGTGCGCGACCTCGCGCCCTACGTCGGGCGCACGCTCGAGGCGAAGATCATCGAGCTCGACAAGAACCGCAACAACGTCGTGCTGTCGCGCCGCGCGTGGCTCGAGGAGACGCAGAAGGAGCAGCGCGAGGACTTCCTCGCCAACCTGAAGCCGGGCGAGATCCGCACCGGGGTCGTGTCGAGCGTCGTCAACTTCGGCGCGTTCGTCGACCTCGGCGGGATGGACGGGCTCATCCACGTGTCCGAGCTGTCGTGGAAGCACGTCGACCACCCCGGCTCGGTCGTGCAGGTCGGCGACGAGGTCACCGTGCAGGTGCTCGACGTCGACCTCGACCGCGAGCGCATCAGTCTGTCGCTCAAGGCGACCCAGCAGGACCCCTGGCAGGAGTTCGCGACCACGCATCGCGTCGGCGAGCTGGTGTACGGGCGGGTTACGAAGCTCGTCCCGTTCGGCGCATTCGTCCAGGTCGGCGACGGCATCGAGGGTCTCGTCCACATCTCGGAGATGTCCGCGCACCACGTCGACCTGCCGGAGCAGGTCGTCACCCCCGGCGAGGAGCTGTGGGTGAAGATCATCGACCTCGACCTGGCTCGGCGGCGCATCAGCCTGTCGATCAAGCAGGCCGCGGAGGGCGGCGAGGTGGCGGAGGAGTACCGCGAGCACTTCGGTGAGCACGCGTACGACGAGCAGGGCAACTACATCGGCTACGACACCTCGCAGTACGAGCAGGCGTGGGCCGAGTACGAGAAGTCCGAGGGCCTCGATGGCGTGGCCGAGCCGGCGCCCGAATCGCCGGTCGAAGCGGTGGCCGAGCCCGTCGGGGAGGCTGCGGCTGACGAGGCGCCGGAGCCCGGGGCCGGCTGAGCGCTGCGCACCTCGCGACCACGCTCGGTCACGTCCGAAGGTGGGCACGTGGGACGCGGAGTGACGGACCGGTACCAACCCCCAAATTTCCGGAAGGCGGCGCTCAGTTTCGGGCCGGCTCCGACCGACAAGTTCCCTGCGGGAGGCTGCCTTTCGGTCCCCGCGCCGGAGGCCACTGGCTCCTACGATGAGCCCGGGGTCGCCGGTCCCGTTCGAGGTGAGGGAGGGACCGTCCGTGAGCCTGCGGCACGTCCTTCACGTCAGCGGGTCGTGAAGGTCCAAGGAATGAGGTGGGAGTGAGCTCTCGGAGAACGTTGATCCTGATCGCAGCGGTGGTCGTCGGTGCCATCTCGGCGTTTCTCGTCTTCAACTATGTGAACAGCGCGGATGACCGTGCGCGGGCGAACTCGCGCCAGGTGGACATCCTCAAGGTGCAAAAGGACATCCCCAAGGGACTGAGCGGCCGTGAGGCCGTGCAGCAGGGTGCGATCGTCCACGCGAAGATCCCCGCGGAGTTCAAGCCACAGACGGCGATCACCGACGAGAGCATCATCGCCGACAAGGTCGCGGTCGCGAATTTCAAGACCGGCCAGATCTTGACCGACGGCATGTTCGCCGACCCGATCGACAACCAGATCACCTTCGCGGGTCGCGTGTCCGACCAGTGCGGCGCGATCGACCCCGCGACGAACAAGCCCGCGCAGTGCGTGGCGATCACGATCTCGGTCGACGAGGTGCACGGTGTCGCGGGCGTGATCGTGCCGGGTGACCTCGTGAACGTGATGGTCCTGCCCGACACCGCGTTCTGCAAGACGCCGGACGACTCGGGCAAGGTCACGATCGACTCCGGCGCCGGCGGTGTCGTGACGAAGCCCGACCCCGGTCAGGTTCCTGTTCCGGGTGTGGCCGACGGCGGTACGTCGTTGTGCACGCCGGCGCGCGTCCTGTACCAGGCGGTGAAGGTGCTGTTCGTGGGCAAGACCGCGATCCCGCAGCCTGGTGAGGTCACCTCGACGGGCACGAACACGGCCACCCCGAACGGCCAGGCTCAGTCGAACGTCAACACCGGCCTCATCACACTCGAGGTCCCGGCCAAGGCGGCACAGGTGATCGCGTCGGTGGCGCCTGACAAGATCTACCTGACCCTGCTGCCGTCGACCTACACGCCCGAGCCCCTGCCAAGGCTCGACCCATTCGCGGCGACGCTGCCCGGCGAGGACCCGAACCAGCTCACGCCGTACGGGCCGAACGGCATCCAGAACGAGCGTTGACGAGTTCGTCGAGTGCTCACCCCACCTCATTGCGACCACGAGTGATTCTCCGAACGGACAGCTGTGAGCTTCTTCCTCGGTGACGACGATCCTGCAGACCGCGACGACCAGCCCCTGACCGCGCCGGCCGGCGGGTTGGGTGCCGCCGTGGCGGTGGTCGACGCGGACCAGGCGGTCCGCAGCCGGCTCGCAATGCAGCTCGGCGACTTCGCCGTACCGGTTGCCGGCATCGACGCGCTCCGCGAACGGCTCACGGGCATCCCGCTCGTCGCCGTCCTCGGCCCGTCGTGCTCCACGCCCGACGGGCTGGCGGCGGCCGAGAAGCTGATCGGCGACCGGCCCGAGATCGGCGCGATCCTGATCGCGCCGGAGCTGTCCACCGAGTTGTTCCGGCAGGCACTGCGGGCCGGGATCCGCGACGTTCTGCCGGCGCCGGTCGACACCGCGCAGCTCACCGAAGCGGTTCGCCGGGTCGTCGAGACACTGGCAGCGGCGAAGCCGACCGCCCCCGGCTTCGGCGCGGCGGCCGACCTGGGCCAGGTCATCACCGTGTTCTCGACCAAGGGCGGCGCGGGCAAGTCGGTGCTCGCCGCGAACCTCGCGGTGATCCTCGCCCGGCGCACCGACAAGCCCGTCGTGCTCGTCGACGCCGATCTCCAGTTCGGTGACGTCGCGGTGATGTTGAAGCTCGCGCCGCAGCACACGATCGTCGACGCGGTCGGCTCGATCGACCGCCTCGACCCGTCACTGCTCCAGAACCTGCTGGTCCGTCACGAGCCGTCGGGCGTGTTCGTGCTCCCCGCGCCGCTCGAGCCCGCGTTCGCGGACCAGATCGGTGCCGACGAAATGGTCCGCATCGTGGAGATGCTGCGGACGTTCGCGGCCTACGTCATCATCGACACGCCGGCGTACTTCAACGACGTCGTGCTCGGTCTCATCGAGATCAGCGACGACGTGCTGCTGGTCGCCGGCATGGACATCCCGAACATCAAGAACGTGAAGATCGGTCTGCAGACCCTTCGTTTGCTGAACACGCCGATGTCCAAGCTGCGGCTGGTCCTGAACCGTGCGAACTCGAAGGTGAAGCTCGACGTCGGCGAGGTCGAGCGCACGTTGCAGGTGAAGGCCGACTCGCTCATCCCGAGCGACGTCGTCGTCCCGCAGTCGGTCAACAAGGGAACGCCGGTGGTCCTCGACGCTCCGAAGTCGGGCGTGGCGCGGGCCATCGAGCAACTGGCGGATCTGTTCTCGAAGGACGAGAAGGGCAAGCGGCGGTGACGGAACCTCAGATGGCTGCGGTTTCCCACCATCTCGAACAAGGACGAGGGTCATGAGTCTGTACAAGCGTCTGCATGAGGTGCAGGGCGGCACGCAGGGCAACCGGCGGCGCGACCCGGTGCTGGACGAGCTCCGGCAGAAGATCCATCACCATCTCATCGACGAGCTTGGGCCGATCCTCTACGACAAGCGGCTCTCTGAGGACGACTTGCGCCGTCGCGTCCACGAGCAGCTCCATGCGGCGCTCGCGCAGGAGCGCGCGCCCTTGTCGGCAGCCGACAAGGCCCAGCTCATCCAGGACGTCTCCGACGACATCCTCGGCTACGGCCCGATCGACCGGTTGCTGAAGGACGACGACGTCACCGAAGTGATGGTGAACGGGCCCGAGGCGGTGTACATCGAGCGCGCCGGGCGGATCGAGAAGACGACCGCGAGCTTCGTCGACGAGACGCACTTGCGACGCATCATCGACAAGATCGTCGGCCAGGTCGGCCGTCGCATCGACGAGTCGACGCCCATGGTCGACGCGCGCCTGCCCGACGGCTCCCGCGTGAATGCGGTCATCCACCCGCTCGCCATCGGCGGGCCGTTCCTCACCATCAGGAAGTTCGCGACCGACCCGTACCAGGTCGACGATCTGATCCGGTTCGGCACGCTCAACGCGCACGCTGCGCGCTTCTTGCAGGCCTGTGTCGTTGGCCGGCTGAACATCATCGTGTCGGGCGGTACCGGTACCGGTAAGACGACGACGTTGAACGTGCTGTCGTCGTTCATCCCGGCCGACGAGCGCATCGTCACCGTCGAGGACGCGAAGGAGCTCCAGCTCCACCAGGAGCACGTGCTGCCGATGGAAGCCCGTCCGCCGAACATCGAAGGACGCGGCCAGGTCACCATCCGAGACCTGGTCAAGAACAGCCTGCGAATGCGTCCGGACCGAATCGTCGTCGGCGAGTGCCGGTCCGGTGAGGCACTGGACATGCTCCAGGCCATGAACACCGGTCACGACGGCTCGCTGACCACCGTCCACTCGAACAGCCCGCGCGACACGCTGGCCCGTATCGAGACGATGACGCTGATGGCGGGCTTCGACCTGCCGGTGCGAGCCATCCGTGAGCAGATGGCCTCGGCGCTCGACCTGATCGTGCACCTCACCCGCCTGCGCGACGGCACTCGCCGGGTCACGCACATCACCGAGGTGCAGGGCATGGAAGGCGACGTCATCACGCTCCAGGACATCTTCCTGTTCGACTACGGCATGGGTGTCGACGAGCACGGTCGGTTCCGTGGCCACCTGAAGGCCACCGGCGTGCGGCCGAAGTTCGCCGAGAAGCTCGCCGACCTCGGCATCCGGCTCGGGCCGGAGGTCTTCCAGCCGGAGGCGTTCGCCCGAAAGGCAGTGGGTTCACGATGAAGTCCGCGACGCGGCGCACGCTGTTCGGTGCGCTCGCCAGCATCGCCATCTCCTTGTACGCGTTGGTTGCGCCGATGCCTGCCGGGGCGCAGGCGCCCTCGGCGGGACACCAGATCCAGCTCGTCCGGGTCGACAGCTCCGACCAGCACAACGTCTCGGTCACGTTCCGCTACGACGGCAGCGAGTCCGACGTACGGGGCCTGAAGGTGCAGGAGAACGGCCGTGACGTCGAGGCAAAGGACGTGCAGTCGCTCGCCGACGCGAAGCTCGACCAGGGCATCGTGTTCGTCGTCGACACGTCCGCGTCGACCGACGAGGACGCAACGCTCGCCGAGAGCAAGAACGCGATCAAGGCACTCGTCGACAAGCTGCCGTCCGGCATCCAGATCGCGCTCGTGGCTGCCGGTGGCGACTCGCTGGTGATGCAGCGGTTCACCACCGACAAGGCGACCTTCGAGAAGCAACTCGACTCGTTGAGCCCGCAGGGTGACGGCGCCATGTTCGAAGGCGTCAGCCGCGGCGCCGCGCTCATCGCCGACCAGCCCGAGCTCACCGGCTCCATTGTGCTCATCACCAACGGCAACAGCGGCAAGGGCACCCCCGTCGGTGACGCGAAAGGTGCGGTGCTCGCCTCAGGCGCGACCGTCTACGCCGTCGGTGTGCAGTCGGGCAAGCTGGGCAGCGAGGCCCGCCAGCTCGCTGACGAGAGCGGCGGCGTGTACCAGGAGACCACCAAGGCGTCCGATCTGCGCGGGTTCCTCAACGCGCTCGAGCCGCAGCTCACCGGGCTTTACCACTTCACCTACGCGTCGCAGAACGACAAGACCACCGGCGTCAACGACATCACGCTGACGGTCAACGACGCGTCGGTGCGGGGCACGTACGTGATCGGCTCGGACGCCCGTGGCGTAAAGGCGCTCGTATACCAGGCTCCGACGAAGCCGGGTGGCATCACCGCCCTGCAGAACGACTTGGGCAAGTACCTCGCGGTGATCCTCGGCGTGCTGGCCGCGGCCATGGGCGCGTACGCGATCTTCAACATCGTCATCCGGGACACCACGGGCCTCGAGTCCGTGCTCGAGCCCTACTCGGACCCGTACGCCATGCAGGCTGCGGAGGAAGACGAGGGACCGGGCGAGCAGACCATGGCGCAGACCGCAGTCATGCAACGGGCGGTGGAGCTGACCCGGCAGTTCGCGGAGAGGCGCGGCTTCCTCACTCGGGTCGAGAGCGCGCTCGAGCGCGCCAACCTGCCGCTGCGCGCCGCCGAGGCCATCCTCTTCTACGTCACCGGCGCCGCGGTCATCACCCTCCTGGCGGCGCTGCTCACCCGCAGCGTGCTCGTGTTCTTCATCGTGCTCGTGATCGCGGTCCTGCTGCCGCCCGCGGTGCTCAACTTCCTGTCCGGCCGGCGCAAGCGCATGTTCGAGTCGCAGCTGCCGGACACCCTGCAGCTGCTGTCAGGCACCCTGCGCGCCGGCTACTCGATGATGCAAGGCGTCGAGGCGGTCTCGCAGGAGGTCGCGGAGCCCATGGGCCGCGAGCTGCGCCGGGTCATCACCGAGTCGCGCCTCGGCCGGCCGCTCGAGGAGTCGCTCGACGCCGTGGCCGAGCGAATGGACAGCAAGGACTTCGCGTGGGCAGTGATGGCAATCCGCATCCAGCGTGAGGTCGGTGGCAACCTGTCCGAACTGCTGATGACGGTCGCCGAGACGATGACGCAGCGAGAGCGGCTGCGCCGCGACGTGAAGTCGCTGACCGCGGAAGGTCGCATCAGCGCCTACGTGCTCGCGGTGCTGCCGGTGGCGCTGGCGGGCGCGATGTTCGCCATCAACCCCGACTACATGACCGTGCTCTTCGACGAGACCGTCGGCCGGATCATGCTCGGCGGTGGGCTGCTGCTGATGATCGGCGGCTTCCTGTGGATGCAGTCCATCGTGAAGATCGACATCTGAGGACGTAGGAAATGTTCGTTGCGGACGTCACCGGAACCGGGCTGCTCGCCGTGATCGGCGTGGGCGTCGCGGTCGGGCTCGTGCTGTTCGTGGTCGCCTCGCAGGCCGAGGAGAAGGCCGTGGTGCGCAGCTCGCTGCGCCAGCTCGAGGGCTACGAGGTCGAGAACGTGCGGGACCAGGAGTTGTTGGTCCCCTTGCGCGAGCGGGCGCTCGTCCCGGCCGCCCAGAAGCTCACCGACATCGGCCGGCGGTTCACGCCGGCCGGCTACGTCGACAAGATCCGGCAGAAGTTCGTGTACGCCGGCGAGCCGAGCGCGGACGCCGTCGACCGGTTCCTCGCCACCCAGGTGCTCGGCGTGGCGCTCGCGGTGGTCGGCTCGATCCTGTGCTTCATCGCGCTCGACGGCCTGCTGCGCTGGGCCGCGATCCTGCTGCTCCTGCTCGTTGGGGTGATGGGCCCGACAGCGATCCTGAACCGCCGGGTCGCGGAGCGCCAGCACGAGTTGCGAGTCAAGCTTCCCGACATCCTCGACCTGCTCGTGATCAGCGTGGAGGCGGGCCTTGGCTTCGAGCAGGCGCTCGACCGCACGGTCGCCGCCGTGCCCGGACCGCTGTCCGACGAGTTCGCCCGCATGCTCGGTGAGGTGCGGGCCGGGTCGTCCCGTGCCGACGCCATGCGTGCCCTCGAGGCCCGCTGCAACGTCCCCGAGATCCGCTCGTTCGTGCTCGCCATCCTCCAGGCCGACACGTTCGGCGTTTCGATCGGCCGGGTGTTGCGTGCGCAAGCCGACGAGATGCGGATCAAGCGGCGTCAGATCGCTCAGGAGCAGGCGCAGAAGGCGCCGGTGAAGATGCTGATCCCGATGGTGTTCTGCATCTTCCCTTCGCTGTTCGTGATCGTCCTGGGACCCGCGGTCATCAACATCTACAAGCAGTTCTGACGCTTCCCCAGCGAACCCACCCTCCACGGCGGCGCGCCCTTGGCGACTGCTGTGCATTGAGCACCGGATTCCGGTGCTCGATGCACGATGGACGGGGGTGAGATCGGGCAGAGGCCCGCGCCTCGAGTGTCCGGCGTCACGGACCTCCTCGGATCATCTCGCATGAGGAGGAACGACACGATGACGTCGTTCGATGTGGATCGCCGGATCGAGGCGCTCGCCCGCCGGCAACATGGAGTGTTCAACAGGACCCAGGCGCTGCAGGCGGGTGCGAGCTCGTCGCTGATCGACCGCCGGCTCGCGTCCGGTGCCTGGGTGCTGCTCGACCCCAGCGTGTACGCGCTCCGCAGCCACCCGTTCTCGTTCCTGCGCCAGTGCTGGGCCGCTACCCTGTCGATGCCGGGCGCCGTGGTCGCCGGCTCGACCGCGGCCGCGATATGGGGGTTCACCGGCTACCGCCCGGGCGGGATCGAGATCGCGGTCACGCCGACGATCAGTGCCCGGAGCCGGATCGCCACCGTCCACCGTCTGTCGGGCGCGCTCGTCACGGCGAAGGACGGACTGCCGATCACGACGATGGCGCAGACGCTGTTCGACGTCGCCCGGCCGTCGAGCATGGTGCGGCTCGAGCGTGCGCTCGACGACCTGCTCGCCGCTCGACGCATCACGCTCGAGCCGTTGGAGGAGCGGCTCGCGTTCTACGAGGCGACGCGCCGGCCGGGTCTGCCCAAGATCCGTGCGCTGATCCTCGAGCGCCAGGACGACGCCTGGGAACCGCCCGAGTCCGAGCTCGAGCGGATCCTGCACCGGGTGCTGCGCCGGCTACCGGGCCGGCCCGAGATCGTCCGCCAGCACCGGTTCCCGTGGCGCGACGCCGCCCCCGGACGCGTCGACGTGTGGATCCCGGCGTACAACGTGCTGGTCGAGGCCGACGGGCGGCGGTGGCACACACGGGTGCGGGACTTCGACCGGGACCGGTGGCGCGACAACCTCGCCGTCGCCCACGGTGTCCGTCCGCTCCGGTTCACCTGGGCGCACCTCGTCACCCAACCCGACGAGGTCATCGCCCTGATCCTCCAGGCCGCCGAACTGGCCCGCCCCGCATAGCCGCCGCGCTCCGTCCGTGATTGGTGTGCATCGAGCACCGGATTCCGGTGCTCGATGCACACCGGTCGGCAGGCGGCGCGCCGGCGGCACACCGCTGCGGCACCAGTCGACATCCCCGAGCCCTTACGCGCGCCCGCTTAGCCTGGCGGGGTGCGCGGACAACAGCTTCGGTCGACGCTCGCCCGCCCACCGTCGCTCGCCGCCGTCGTCGCTGTGGTCGTCGCCTTCGTCGGCCTGCTGATCGGCCTCGGCCCGCTCAACGACAACAGCTACCTGACCCACCTCGCCACCGGCCGGCTCATCTGGTCGAGCCACCACGTCCCGCTGCACGACCCATACTCGTTCACCGCGCCCGGCCACCCCTGGGTCGTGCAGAGCTGGCTGGCCTCTCTCCTGTACGGCGCCGCCGACCAGCTGTGGGGTCCGGCCGGCGTGCTCCTGCTGGTCGCGTTCACCACCACCGTCCTCGCCGCCTTGGTCTGGACCCTCACCCGCCCGGCGGGCTCGCTGATCGGCCGGGTGCTGCTGATCGGCCCGCTGCTCCTCGTGGGCACCGACGCCGGCTGGGTCGAGCGGCCGTTGCTGTTCGGCCTCGTCGTGCTCGCGCTGGTGCTCCTCGCCGCCGAGGACCGCCTCGATCCCCGCTGGCTCGTCCCGGCCATGTGGATCTGGGTGAACGTGCACGGCTCGTTCCCGCTCGGGCTCCTCGCCGTCGCGCTCGTCGCCGTGGGCCGGCACCTCGACGGGGAATCGGCGGCGGTCGAGTGGCGATCCCTCAAGTGGGCCGTCGGGGGGACGCTGCTCGGCGCGCTCAACCCGATCGGACCGCGCCTGCTGGTCTTCCCGGTCGAGCTGCTGAGCCGCCAGGACGTCTTGTCGAACGTGCGGGAGTGGCAGGCGCCGACGTTCACCCGGTTCGGCCAGCGCGCCTTCCTCGCGCTGGTCGCGGTCGCGCTCGTCGCGCTCGTCCGCAAGCCGAGCTGGCGGGCGGGCCTCCCGCTGATCGTGTTCTTGGTTGCCGCGCTGGTCGGCTCGCGCAACATCGTGTTCGCGAGCACCGTGCTGTTGCCCGGCGCGGCTCGCGGACTCACGGGCCTCGGCTCGGTGGCCGGCGACGAACGGCGCTCGGTGAACCGCGCGCTCGTCGGTGTGATCGCCGTGGTCGCCGTCATCGCCACCGTCAGCGCGGCGCGGGGCAGCGTGTACAGCTTCGAGGGCTACCCGGTCGCGGCGGTCACGTTCGCCGAGCGGCACGGCCTGCTCGCGGGCGGCGAGCACCTGGTGGCCCGGGACTACGTCGGCAACTACCTCGAGGCGCGCTTCGGCCCGAGCGTGAAGGTGTTCTTCGACGACCGGTTCGACATGTTCCCCGCCCGCGTCGCCGACGACGACGTCACGCTGGTCAAGGGGGAGCCGGGCTGGGACCGGGTCCTCGCCACCTACCGGGCGACCGCGGTGCTCTGGCGGGTCGACGAGCCGCTCGGCCAGCTGGTAGCCGCCTCGCCGCTCTGGCACGTCGTGTACGCCGACAGTGAGTACCTCGTCGCCGAACCCCGCTGAGACGCGCAACGGCCCGCAGGCGTGGGCCTGCGGGCCGGATTGGAGGATCGCAGCGAGATGCGGTCAGTTGCCGGCGCTGACCACCGAGTTGGCCGACCGGTTGATGCTCCCGCCGTTGGTGATACCGAAGAACGACAGCGCGCCGATGCACACGAAGGCGATCAGTGCGAGCAGCAACGCGTACTCGACGAGGCTCGCTCCTCGATCATCCCATCGGCTTGTGTTCGGTTGGCTTCGATTCGACATCTCGATCTGCTCCGCTTCGCTGGGTGCGACGGTGGGGTGACCACACCGCCCTGGCTGGGAACAAGCGGGGGCGGGCTCACGCCCGCCCCCGTACAACGCTCTCGATCGGTGCTGCGATCAGTTGATCGAATTGGCGACGCTGTCGAACTTGCTCGACGCGTTGTTCCCCAGCAGGGTGACGGCCGCGATGCAGACGACCGCGATCAGGGCAACGAGGAGTGCGTACTCGACCAGCGAGGCGCCCTTCTCGTCATCGAACCGTGCCCGGAGCCAGGTGGCGAGGAACTCGAACGAGGTGATCATGTCTGGATTTGCTCCCTTGTTGTGGTGACGACCGCCCCCGGTTCCGGGGGAACGCTTGCTGTCGAGGGAACTATCGACGGCAGGGGTGGCCGGCTGCATAGGTCGCCCGGCCCATTTTCGACGGCTGCCACCACCGTCCGTGGCCAGGGGGGCCTCGAGGCCTTGTCTGGCAAGGGGTCTCAGTCCAGGTGGATGATCCCCATCCTCACTGCCTGTAGCACCGCCTGGGTCCGGTCACGGGCGTCGAGCTTCTGGTAGATCGACGCCAGGTGGTTCTTCACGGTCTTCTGGCTGATGAAGAGCCTCTCGGCCACCTCGGGGGTGGAGCAGCCGTCGGCGATGAGCTGGAGCACCTCCTCCTCCCGGGGGGTCACCACCCGGTCGTCGTCGGTCTCGGCCGGCCGGTCGAGCCGGCGCAGCTCCTCGAGCATGCTCGAAGCGAGCTGGGGCGACAGGGCGGTGTCGCCGTTCGCCGCCATCCGGACCGCATCCGCGATCTCCTCGGTGGAGCAGTCCTTCACCAGGTAACCGGAGGCGCCGGCCCGGATCGCGGACGCCACCACGTCGGCGTCGGCGTGCATGGTCAGCATGACCACCCGGGCCTGCGGCTGCGCCTCGTGGATCCTCCGGGCCGCTTCGACCCCGTCGAGCTCGGGCATCGTCACGTCCATCAGCACGACGTCGGGTTCGAGCTCTTCGGCCAGCTTCACTGCCTCGAGCCCGTCGCCCGCCTCGCCGACCACCTCGAAGCCCTCCTCGACCATCGAGCGCCGCAAGCCCTCACGCAGCATGCGGTGGTCGTCTGCCAGCAGGAGTCGAATCGTCATGCTCGAATCTCCCTTCCTGTCCGCAACCTAGCCCGGGTCTGCGCTCCCACTAGACCGGCGAGCGGCGGAGCCCGAGGAGGTTCGAGCGAGGCTCGCGCTCGAACCCCACGCGGCACAGCACGCGGGTCCCGATGCCGGGTGTGCTGTCGATGTCGAGTGTCGCGCCGATGCTCGACGCCCGCTCCCGCATCCCGATGATCCCGTAGGAGTCGAGGCGCCCCGCCCGGCCGATCGGGAACCCGGTGCCGTTGTCAGCGACCTCGAGCACCGCGGTGTTGCCGTCGCAGCGCCACGTGATCGTGACCTCGGTCGCCCTCGCGTGCCTCTCGACGTTGGCGAGCGCCTCCTGCGCGATGCGGAACAGCTCACGCTCCTGGAGCAGCGGCAGCCGGCCCGTCTCCTGCGCCTGGAGCCGGATCGTGAGACCCGAGCGTTCCCGGATCCGCTGCACGTACAGGTCGAGCACGGTGACCATGCTCTGGTGCTCCGACACGTCGGTGCGCAGGTCGTACAGCGTGGCGCGGACGTCGCGGATCACGTCCCGGATGTCGGTGCGGAGCTGCTCGAGCGACGGCTCGATGGCCTCGTTGCGTCCGGCTCGCTTCACGATGCGGTCGAGCTCGAAGGCCAGGTAGGCGAGCGACTGGCCGATCCGGTCGTGCAGGTCGCGGGCGATCCGGGTGCGCTCCTCCTCGGCGCCGACGGTGCGCAGCCGCGCGAACCACCGGGCGTTGTCGATGGCGAGCGCGGCAGGGTCGGCGAAGCCGTTGAGCAGTTCCACGTCACGCTCGCCGAAATGCCCCGGCTCGGGGTGCTCGATGGCGATCAGGCCGATCACCGAGCCCCGGGCCCGGAGCGGGGCGTAGATGCCCGAATACATCCGGGGCGCGAGGCCTGGGCCGCCGGTGGACAGGAGGTTGAGCTCGGACACCGTCCGCTGCTCGGTTATCGCGGTGGCGAGTGCCGGGGGGAGGTCCTCGTAGCCCAGCCGTGCCGCGAGCCGGGTGCCTTCCCGCCGTGCCGCCACCCACATCTTGTCGGTCTCGTCGTACAGCAGGAGGGCGGCGACCGCGAAGTCGAACAAGTCACGCAGCCGGCCCATCGTCGAGTCGAGCACCTCGTCGAGGTCGAGTGACGCGGGCAGCGTCTGCGCGACCCGGTGCAGCGAGAAGAGCAGCGCGTTCGCGTCGGCGAGCCGGCCGAGCCGGTCGAAGGCGAGCGACTGCTGGCGGTCCGCCTCGCCGGAGATGCGGCGGGCGTAGCCGGTCACCAGCGCGACGAGCAGGAACTCGACCGCCCACTGGGCTGTCAACCGGAGCTCGTGGTCGGGCCGCAGGTAGTTCGGCACGCCGATCGATGCGGCCGCGAAAGCGACGACGGCCAGCGCGAGCGGGAAGCCACGTGAGAGCCCAGCGACGATGATCGCGGTGGTCAGCGTGAAGACGAACGGGGAGTCCCAGTAGCCGGTCGACACGACCGCGGCGACGTGCAGCGCGGCCTCGGCGAAGATGGCGGCGACGCCGCTCCAATCCGCAGCCGTCACCCGGATCGGCCGCAACGTGCGCACCGCGGCGTAGACGACGATGACCACCGCCCACACGCCCGACGCGTAGCGGCCGTTGTCGATGTCGGCGGCCGCGAGGATCAGCGCGATCGCGACGGTGCCCCAGCGGACGGCGACGATCGCCGGCCGGAAGGGCGCCAGCCGGTCGAGCGGGTCCTCCAACCCGATCAGCCGAAGACGGCTCCGATCTTCGCGGCTGCGGGCCCGAGCACGATCACGAAGACGGGTGGGAAGATGAACAGGATCAGCGGGAACAGGATCTTGACCGGCAGCTTGGCGGCCTTCTCCCTGGCCCACTGCCGGCGCTTGGTCCGCATCTCCGCGGCCTGCGTCTTCAGGACGCGCCCGATCGGCATGCCCAGGGCGTCCGCTTGGGTCAGAGCCAGCACGAAGTTCGATAGCTCGGGTACCTCGGTCCGCTTCTTCAGGTTCTGGAGCGCCTCCCGGCGGGGGAGGCCCAGCTCCATCTCCTGCAGCGTACGGGAGAACTCCTCGGCGAGGGGGGAATCGAAGTGCTCGCACACGATTGCGAGGGCGCCCTCGAAACCGACGCCGGCCTCCACCGAGATGGCCATGAGGTCGAGGGTGTCGGGCAGGTCCTTGAGGATCTGGCCCTGGCGCTCCCGCACCTGGCGGGTGACCCGCACGTTCGGGTACACGGCGCCGATGACCGGCAGGCCGATCAGCATGAGGATGGCGATCCCGGTCGAGGGGGCGGTCAGCGCCACGTAGCCGAGGCCGACGGCGAAGCCGGTGATGCCGAGCAGCACCTGCGCGGTGATGATCTCCTCGGGCCGGTACTTCGTCGCCCAACCCGCATAGACGAGCTTCTGGCGCATCTCGTCGCGGTAGTTCACCGGCAGCAGCGACGCGATCGACCGCAACGCACCCGTGCCGAGCGGTCGCAGCACGCGGGTCAGGAACGGCTCGGCGAGGAGCTGCGCGAACTCGTCGGTCTCCTCCAAGTCCGTGTCGAGGCTGCGCAGGTAGGCGCCGGGATCGTCGGCGGGCGCAGCGGCCCGTTGCGACACGCCGGCATACACCATCGCGGCGCCGGCGATGACGAAGAACACGATGGCGATCACCATGCGGACCTCCCCACCGGTCGCAATGCCGAACGGATGCGATCAGTCCGCATCACACGTCGACCTTGACCATCTTGTTGATGACGCCGACACCGAGCGCCACCATCACCGCGCTCCCACCGAGCCACGCGAAGCCCCATCCGCGGAACATCGGGTCCATGTAGCCCGGGTTGAGCACCGAGATCGCCACGAGCAGGAACACCGGCAGGGCGCCGAGCACCCAGGCCGAGATGCGTCCCTCGGCGGTGAGCACGTCGACCTCGCGCCGGATCTCCTCGCGTGCCCGGATGAAGTCCGCGAGCGTGTGGAGCAGGTCGGCGAGCTTGCCCCCCACCTGCTGCTGGATGCGGATCGCCTGCACCACCCAGGCGACGTCGCGCACGTCGAGCCGCGCCGCCATGCGCTCGAGCGCGTCGACGAGTGGGTCGCCGAGCGCGGTCTCGTTGACCACCCGGGCGAATTCCTCCGACAGCGGGGGTGGCGACTCCTCGCACATCATCTGGATCGACCGCAGGAACGTGTGGCCGGCGGACAGGGACGAGGCGATGAGCGACAGCGCTTCGGGGAACTGCTCCTCGAAGCGCTTCTTGCGCTTGGCGATGCGCCGGTCGAGGTACACGTTGGCGAGCACCCATGCGGCCGCGACGCCGAGCAGGCCGACGAGCCACTGCGAGGTGATGGCGAAACCGAGCGCGCCGAGCACGACGCCCGCGGCGACGGTGATCACGACGAACTCGCCAGGCCGCACGGGCAGGCGGGCCTGCTCGAGCTTGCGCAGCAGCGAGCCCTTCTCGTCGAGCTGCTCGACGACCTTGCCGGCGAGGCCGCTCAGGTTCTCCACGATGGTGGAGTGCTGCTCGACGACCGACTCGAGCGGCACGTCCTGCTCGCCGTAGGGGAGATCGAGGATGTCGGCGAGCCGCTCCTCCCGCCGGTAGGTGCGGGCGAGGAAGCCGACCGCGAGCAACGCGAGGCCACCGCCGACGAGGACGGCGGCCAGCCAGTCCGATCCGCTCACCGGAGCCGCTCCCGTTCCGCAAGCTCGGCTGCGTCGGGCACGCGCACCCGCCGGCGGGCCAGGCCGGCGTTCGGGTCCCGCAGCGGCGCGGGCGCCCGGAACGCGGTGGCCGGCACCTCGATCTCCTTTTCGACGAGCTTGTCGAGGAACTTCGGTCGCAGGCCGGTCGCGACCAGCTCGCCCGACGGCTTGCCCCGCTCCGCGCCGGGCAGGAACCGGTACTTGAAGATGTCCTGGAGCAGGATCGTCTCGCCTTCGAGGCCCTGAACCTCGGTCACCGCGGTCACCACGCGGCGGCCGTCGGTGAGTCGGTCGACGTGCATGATGATCTCGATGGCCGACGCGATCTGCTCGCGGATCGCCTTCACCGGGAGGTCGAAGCCGGCCATCAGCACCATCGTCTCCAGCCGGCTGATCGCGTCACGCGGGGAGTTCGCGTGGACGGTGGTCATCGATCCTTCGTGACCGGTGTTCATCGCCTGCAGCATGTCGAGCGCCTCGGCGGCACGGCACTCGCCGACGATGATGCGGTCGGGGCGCATGCGCAGCGCGTTCTTCACGAGGTCACGGATGTTGACCTCGCCGCGCCCTTCGGCGTTCGCCGGCCGGGCCTCGAGGTTGATCACGTGCGGCTGCTGAAGCTGGAGCTCGGCCGAGTCCTCGATGGTGATGATCCGCTCGCCGTCGGGGATGAACGACGACAGCACGTTGAGGTTGGTCGTCTTGCCGGTGCCGGTACCGCCGGACACGAGGATGTTCATCTTGCCCCGGACGCACGCTTCGAGGACGGTCACGAGGTCGATCGTGTAGGTCCCGAAGTTGATGAGGTCCTTCGCTGTGTACGGGTCGGCGGCGAACTTCCGGATCGTCAGCACCGCGCCGTGGATTGCGAGGGGCGGCACGATCGCGTTGACGCGGGATCCGTCGGGCAGGCGGGCGTCGACCATCGGCGACGCCTCGTCGACGCGCCGGCCGACGGCGGCAACGATCTTGTCGATCACCTGGCGGTACTGCGAGTCGTCGGTGAACGACAGGTCGGTGTGCTCGATGAGGCCGTTGCGCTCGATCCAGATGTCGTCGAACGCGTTGCACATGATCTCGGTGATGCCGTCGTCCTGCAGCAGCGGGTCGAGTGGCCCGTAGCCGAGCGTGTCCGACACCATCTCAGCCACGAACTTGCGCCGCTCGAGCGGCGACACCACCACGTCTTCGCGCTGCAGGATGCGGTCGACCGCGGCCTTGACCTCGGCGGTCAGCTCGTCGCTCGTGAGGCCCTGCATCTTCGGGGCGACCTCCTCGAGCACCAGCTCACGCACCTTGCGCTTGGTCGCCTCCCAGTTCGTCGCGGGGCGGGCCTTCTGGGACGACGCAGGGCGCCGGCGGGCGACGCCGGGTGTGAGAGAGCCGGCCGGGGGCTCGGCGGCGGCCTTCTCTTCTTCCTCGAGTGCGGCCAGCTTCTCGGACAGCTTCATCGATCGCCTCCTCGCGTGAGCCGGATCGTCATCGGCGGCGGCCGAACAGGCCGCTGCGCTTCTTCACCGGCACGACCTCTTCGACCTTGCTCTGGGCTTCGGGCGGCAACAGCGGGCGCATCCCACTGGTCATGAGCCGGCTGATCTCGGCCTGCGGCGAAGCCGCCATCACCGGCATGCCGAGGTTGATCGACCGGCTGACTTCCTTGGCGTAGGGGAGCACCGCCTGGAAGCCCTGGGGGAACAGCTTCGTGACCTGGTCGATGTCGATGCCGACGTCGGACTCGGCCTTGTTCAGGATCAGCTTCACGTTCTCCGACGAGATCTTCAGCCGCTCGAGCGTCCCGAGGAACACGCTCATGTTCCGCACGCTCGGAAGGTCGAGCGTCGCCATGACGTAGAGCAGGTCGGAGAGGTCGAACGCGGCGAGCACCGCCTCGTTGAGCTGCGGCGGCGTGTCGACCACGACGAAGTCGAACTGCTTGCGTACGGCCTCCACGATGCGGGTGACGTCCGGCGGTGTGATGCGGTCCGCCTCCGACGGCTCTCGAGGCGCGGCGAGCACGTGCACGCCGGTCTCGTGGGCGACGGTGTATTCCTCGATGTGGGCGCGCAGGTCGTCCTCGTCGGTGTCCTCACGTTGCAGCGCGTCGAAGATCGTGTACTTCGGCCGGAGCCGCAGCGCGGTGACAACTTCGCCGAACTGCAGGTCGAGGTCGACGATGCACGCACGTTTGCCCGTGTACCGCACGAGGAAGTATGCGAGGTTCGTCGCGAAGAACGTCTTGCCGCAGCCACCGGTTGCCGACGAGATCGTGAAGACGCGCCCGACGGTGGGCGCGCCCGCCGCGGCCGGTTGCGCGGCGGTTGTTTGCGCTGGTGCGGCCGCAGCGGCCGCGGCCGTTGCGGACTGGGCCAGCTCGATTGCGCGATCCAGGCTCTCGATCAACTCCTTGTCGTCGACCGGCAACTGGAGAAGGTCGACCGCGCCCGCCCGTACGATCTCGCGAAGGCTGCCGTCGGGACGCCGGCTGAAGGCCAGCACCACGCTCATGCCGGGCAGCTCTTCGCGGATCAGCCCGAGACGCTGCAGTCCCGAACGGGTGCCGAGACTCGGGCCGGCGACGAGCACGTCGAACGGTCCGTCGTTCTCGAGCAGCTCACCCACGGACCCCAGCCGGGTGCACGGCACGATGTCGGGCCGCGGCCGCAGGTCATCGGCCACGTGCTGGATCTGCTGGGCGAGCTCCTCACCTCGGTCGAGGACGAGGATCTTGGGGTTCCGCAACGAGGCTCCTTGTCTCGTGGTCATGACCCGTCAGTGGTCGCGAGCGTTCGCGACCTCGGGCGACTCGTCGAAGATGTTGTCGAAGCCGCGACCGGGCGTGGGGCCGGACGGCGCCGCGTTGGCATCCACCCGTGTCAGGTAGAGGAACGAGTCGGCGCTGTGCGATCCGAAGATGATCTTCTCGGCGTCGATCGAGTCGACGGCGAGCAGCACGGTCACCTGTGACGTGGCCGCGTTGCGGGTCACGGGACCGGTAGCCTGCGTCGTCGGGGTGGCCGCCACCGTGGTCGCACCCGACAACGGCGCCTGCTGGCACGAGATGTCGAGCACCTTCACCTTCGTGAGCAGCAGCTGCGTGTGCGGCGTGCCGACCACGTTGGCGATGGCGGTGGGGAACACCTGGTAGACGTTCACCAGGTCGCCGGGGGCGATGTAGCACGCGCCACCCGCTTCGAACGGCACCTGGACTGCAACCTCTTCTTTGCCTTCGGGCACGGCGATGGTCGGCACCTGGCTGAGCTGGCGCAGCCCCGACGAGCGGATCTGCTCACCCTTGGTGAAGGTCGCGGTGAACACGCTGTTGGTCAGCTCGCTCGGCGCGGCGAGCGCGTCGGCCCGCTTGTCCGAAGCCCGGATGCGCCGGGTCTCGACCTTCGCGATCGCGTCCTTCCCCGCCGTGCCCTGCGGGATCTCTTCCTTGGCGAAGAGCACGTCGACGGTCTGGCCGCCTGATGAGCTGCCGTTGTTGCTGTTGTCGCGTTGCAGCAACGCGACGATCACGACACCCACCACGAAGAACGCGACTCCTGCCACGACTAGCAGGTTCGATCGGCGCACCGTTCCTCCATCCGCTCGGCTACGAACTCTAGGACCGCACCGGCATCACCCTCGGGGACGGCCGGCCCCCTCCCTCCTGATGCCGCACTGTCCCTCTCATTCCGGATTGTCGGCATGAAAGGCCACTCCCTCGATGGCCTCATCGGGTCATTTCCGTATGGTTCATCTGGACTAGTCATCGCCTGACCTGCCGGGATGTGATGCCGGGCGCGGCCACGACGCCGATTTACGCTTCGGCCGTGTTGCTCATCGGTCTCACCGGAGGTATCGGCTCCGGCAAGTCGACGGTGAGCGATCTGTTGGCCGAGAAGGGCGCGGTGATCATCGACGCCGACGCGATCACCCGGGAGCTGCAGCAGCCGGGCACTCCGGTGTTCACCGCCATGGTCGAGCGGTTCGGCACCGGGATCGTGGCCGCCGACGGCACGCTGGATCGCGCCGCGGTCGCCGCCATCGTGTTCCGCGACGAGCAGGCCAGGAAGGACCTCGAGGCGATCGTGCACCCTGCCGTCGGCGCCGAGATGGTGCAGCGCATGCAGGCGGTGGCGGACACCGACCGGGTGGTGGTCTACGACGTCCCTCTGCTCGTCGAATCGGCTCGGCGGGGCTACGCGGCGGTGATCGTCGTGGACGTCGACCCGGAGATCGCGCTGCGACGTCTGGTCGAACAGCGCGGCATGGACGAGCACGACGCCAGGGCTCGCATCGCCAGCCAGGCAACTCGTGAGGAGCGCCTCGCGGTCGCCGATCGCGTGCTCGACAACTCCGGAACACTGGAGGACCTGCGCAAGCAGGTCGATGAAGTGTGGGAATGGATCCAGACGCTTCCGCGGCAGTAGCTGAACCGTCGGCGCCCGAGATCGAGCGCCGTCCCGCGTCGAGTGGCGACGTCCTTGCGATCTTCGCCGTGCTGTGGGCGTTCGCCACGCTGTTCCACATCTGGGGACCGAGCGGCCGCGCCGCCGGGGTGTTCTCCGAGATCACCACGGTGGCGGTGACCCACGTGCTGCTCGGGGTCGCCGCGGTCGCGGTGCTGTTGCGGCCGCGGTCGGTCGTGCGGCTCACCGCGCTCGCGGTCCTCGGGCCCGTTTCCGTGTGGTTCGAGGCGCCGTTCCTCGGCAGCCACTGGATGGTCGCGCTGTTCGTCGACCTCGGGATCCTGCTCGCGGTCCTCCTGGGCCGGTTCGACGCGGTGCGCGTCGAGCGGCTGTTCGCGCCGGTGGCGCGGTTCGTGCTGCTCGCCTTCTACTTCTTCGCCGCGTTCTCGAAGTTCAACAGCGCCTTCTTCGATCCTTCGGTGAGCTGCGGTACCTACTTCTTCGACGAGCTCGCCGCCTCGCTCGGGTTCCACGTGCACAGCATGACCAGCGGCGGCTGGGCGCACCTCGTGCCGATCGGCACCGCCGCCATCGAGGCCAGCGTGTTCCTGCTGCTGCTGTTCCGTCGCACCCGGGTCGCGGGTGTGGTGCTCGGCCTCGTGTTCCACGGCGCGATCGCGCTCGACCAGACGCACCTGTTCTCCGACTTCTCGTCGGTTCTCAACGCGCTGTTCATGCTGTTCCTCCCCGCCGGCTTCGCCGCGTCCGCGGTCAGCCGGGTCCGCAGCCTCACCAGCCGGACCCGTGAGGCCGTGCGCAGCATCGTCGTGCTCGGCGCGTCGGCGTTGTTGCTGATCCAGTGGATCGGCCGCAACCGCACACTCGAGCGCGTCTTCGACGACGGGCTGCGATGGGCATGGGTGGTCGTCGACATGGTCGTGCTCGTCGCGGTCGCGGCGTACCTGTTCCGCGACCGGCCCCGAGCCTCGGATGTGCGACTCCGGCCACGTGCCGCGTTGCTGTGGGTCGTGCCGCTGCTGGTCGTGCTCAACGGCCTGTCGCCCTACCTCGAGCTGCGAACCGCCTACGCCTTCAACATGTATTCCAACCTCCACACCGCCGACGGCTCGTCCAACCACTTCCTGGTGCGGGCCACCGTGCCGCTCACGGACTACCAGTCCGACTTGGTGCGGATCGTCGACAGCTCCGACCCGAACCTGCTGCTCTACGCCCGGACCCAGTTCGCGATCCCGTTCCTCGAGCTCCGCGACTACCTGAGCCGGCACCGCGACGTGACGATCGATTTCGTCCGCAACGGCCGGCAGCGCCATCTCGCGCGGGCAGCCGACGACCCGGCGCTGGTCGAACCGGTCCCGTCGTGGCAGTCGAAGCTGTTCGCGTTCCGGTCCCTCGACGAGACCAGCCCGTCACGCTGCCAGCCGGTGTTCTTCCCCGCCCTGTAGGGGCCCGGCCGGCTGTCCTACCCCCTCCGTAGACTCGCGTGGATGCCGAAGTTCGAGATGGTCTCCGAGTTCGCGCCCGCAGGCGACCAGCCGAAGGCCATCGCGGCGCTGGCCGAGGGGGTCAAGCGAGGTGACCGCTACCAGACGCTGCTCGGCATCACCGGGTCGGGCAAGAGCGCGACGGTGGCGTGGACGATCGAGCAGGTGCAGAAGCCCACGCTGGTGATCGCGCCGAACAAGTCATTGGCCGCGCAGCTCGCGAACGAGTTCCGCGAGTTCTTCCCCCACAACCGGGTCGAGTACTTCGTCAGCTACTACGACTACTACCAGCCCGAGGCGTACATCCCGTCGAGCGACACCTACATCGAGAAGGACAGCTCGATCAACGACGAGATCGACCGGCTGCGCCACTCGGCGACGTCAGCGTTGCTGACCCGCAGAGACGTCATCGTCGTCGCGTCGGTGTCGTGCATCTACGGCCTCGGCTCGCCGGAGGAGTACCGCGGCCACTACCTGATCCTGCAGAAGGGCGAGGAGCGCGACCAGCGGTCGATCCTGCGCCAGCTCGTGGACATGAACTACGAGCGCAACGACATGAACCTCACCCGCGGGAAGTTCCGGGTGCGGGGCGACACCATCGAGATCCACCCCGCGTACGACGAGACCGCGGTGCGGGTCGAGTTGTTCGGCGACGAGATCGACCAGATCACCGTGGTCGATCCGCTCACCGGCGAGCGCATCCAGATCCTCGAAGAGCTCATCGTGTTCCCCGCGAGCCACTACGTGGCCAGTGAAGAGCGGATGCACAAGGCGATCGAGCGCATCGAGGCCGAGCTGCAGGATCGCCTCGCCTACTTCGAGCGGGAAGGCAAGCTCCTCGAGGCGCAGCGGCTGCGGATGCGCACCCAGTACGACCTCGAGATGATGCAGGAGGTCGGCTACTGCAACGGTGTCGAGAACTACTCGGCGCCGATCGACGGGCGCGGCCCGGGCGAACCGCCCCACACGCTGCTCGACTACTTCCCCGACGACTTCCTCGTGGTCATCGACGAGAGCCATGTGACCGTGCCGCAGCTCCACGGCCAGTACGAGGGCGACCGGAGCCGCAAGGAGGTCCTGATCGAGCATGGGTTCCGGCTGCCGTCGGCGGCCGACAACCGGCCGCTGCGCTTCGACGAGTTCATCGAGCGGGTCCCGCAGGTGGTGTTCCTGTCGGCCACGCCGAGCGCGTACGAGCTGCAGGTGTCGTCCCAGGTCGTCGAACAGATCGTGCGCCCGACCGGGCTGGTCGACCCCGAGGTGATCGTGAAGCCCACCAAGGGCCAGATCGACGACCTGCTCGAGCAGATCAACGAGCGGGTCGCCCGCGGCGACCGGGTGCTGGTCACCACGCTCACGAAGAAGATGGCCGAGGACCTCACCGACTACCTGCTCGAGTTCGGGGTGCGGGTCCGCTACCTGCACTCCAACGTCGACACCATCCAGCGCATCGAGATCGTGCGCGACCTGCGCCTCGGCGAGTTCGACGTGCTCGTCGGCATCAACCTGCTGCGCGAGGGCCTCGACCTGCCGGAGGTGTCACTGGTCGCCATCCTCGACGCCGACAAGGAAGGCTTCCTGCGCAGCGAGACGTCGCTGATCCAGATGATCGGCCGCGCTGCCCGCAACGTCGACGGTCAGGTGATCATGTACGCCGACAACGTGACCGACTCGATGCGCCGGGCCATCTCGGAGACCAACCGACGCCGTGGCCTGCAGCAGGCGTTCAACGCCGAGCACGGCATCGACCCGCAGACGATCCGCAAGGCCGTCACCGACATCCTCGCCCACCTCCGCCCCGACGGCGACGGCACCACACCGGCGCCCGGCCGTGACCGCCGCGGGCGGTTGCAGCGGGCCCGCAGCGACCGGCGCCGCAGCGACTTCGCCGAGCTGCCTCCCTCCGAGCTGGGCCGGCTCATCCAGACGCTCGAGGAGGAGATGCACGAGGCCGCCGCCGACCTGCGCTTCGAGTACGCGGCCCGCCTCCGCGACGAGATCAACGAGCTGCGGCGGGAGCTGCGAGACGCGGGCTGACGTAGGCGTCGAGCACGACGAAGGTGATGGCCGGGCCGATCGCCCGCACCGCGTTGATTGAGAGGTAGAGGACGGGGCCGGTGAGGAAGGGCACCACCAGCGCGTAGGGGAGCGCGGCTGCCATCTCGATCGTCCGGCGGCGCCACCAGCGTGCGGCGATGGCGACCGCCACCGCCACGAGCGCGAACGCGACGGCGACGTCGGGGATCGACGTGTTGGCGGGGTAGTAGTCGCGCATCAGCGTGGCGTAGCCCTGGAACGGGATCGCGGTCAGCTCCTGCACACCCGTACCCGCGCGACCGAACCGCCACCGGACGTACAGGCCCCACACGAGCGCACCCGCGGCTGGGATCGTGGCGAGCCAGGCGCGTCGGGGGCGGGGCAGCGCGGGGGCGAGCGCGGCGACACCCATGACGGCAAAGAGGCTTGATTCCTTCGCGAGCGTGGCTGCGGTGGCGGCGGCGATGGCCCATCGCCACCGGTCGTGCCGAAGCGCCAGCACGGCCGCGACCAGCAGGCTGAGCGCGAGCGCGTCAGCGAAGTCCATCGCCACAGCCACGAGGGTCAGCGGGTTGAGCGCGAAGGCGACAGCGGCGCGCGCCGGCGCGCCAATTCGCGCCGCGAGCCTCGCTGTGAAGTACCCACCGATAGCGACCACTGCGAGGTTGGTGAGCACCATGCCCCAAAGCAGGGCGCTCTCATTGACGAGCAACCACGGGGAGACCAGGACCGGATAGAGCACGCGTTGCGCGCGGTACACGGGACGGTCGAGGTCGACGGCGACTCGATCGGGGTGCACGAGGAACGGGTCGTGGGCCAAAGCCCAGAAGACCTGACCGTCATGACCGTACGGGCCGTTGTCGGCTCGGCCGCCGAGCGCCGCGTGCGCGTGTGCGCTGGCCGGGTCGCTCGACCCGAAGTGCACGAACCACACCGGATCGCGCTTCACGAGCAGGATCGCGGCGACGAGCGTGACGTGAATCGCGAGCGTGACGAGCAAGACGCGTGCCACCGCGCTGTCGCGGGCCATCACGTTGCAGTCGAGACGTCGCGCACATCGAGTCGTTGACGTTCCCCCTGCGTCCACTGGCCGACCGGGATCGCGACCGCGAGGACGGCAACCGCCTGCAACGGCAGCGTCGTGCGGGTGCCGTTGAAGTTCAGCCCGATCACGTTCACGCCGAGCACGAGCGTGAACGCGACTTCGAACCCGAGCGCCCACGCCAACGGCCAGCGCGCACGATGCCGAGCGAGTCCCACGACGGCGAGGGTGAGCGCAACGACCACGGTCCCCAGCGCGAACAACTCATGGCCGTGCGTCCACAGTCTCAGCGAGTCCCACACTCCACCGAATGGATACGTGAACTCCCGCACCTGCGGGCCTCTGGCGGCCACCTGGCTCCGCACCCACAGCGCCCAGCCGCCCGCGATCACGACGGGCACGACCGCGACCGTGATCGCCTCGCGGTCCCGCCGCCACACGGCATAGCCGGCCAGCAGGATCAGCACCGGCTCCTTCGCCAGCACAGCCGCCACGCCGATGGCGCAGGCGGCGACCCAGCGATGGCGCAGCGCGCACGCCAGCGCCGCGAGGGCCAGCGCGGTGGCGAGCGCGTCGGCACCGATGATCCGCGCCGACGCGATCGACCCCGGCAGGAAGGGGAACACGGCGGCAAGCCACATCGGTCCACCGAGGGAGACCGCGAGTGCGCCGAGTGCGACGCCACCGAGGACCATCGCCAGGATCTCGACGAGGAACAGCGCCCAGACGAGCCCGGTGCCACCACCCTGCGGGTGGACGATCCACGCGAGCCACGGGAGCAGTGGCCGCTGCAAGCGGTACTGCGGCCGGTCGAGCTGCGGCGCGACCGCGTCGAGGTGCATCGGTTGGCGCGCGATCGCGTAGAACTGCTGACCGTCGTGGCCGATGCCGTCGGGCAGCTCGAGGTCGGGGAAGTCCTCGTGGAACACCGCGACCGATGGACCTTGCTCACCCGGTTGGAGCAGCGACACCGGGTTGCCGTTGCCGCGGATGCGAACGTCGACGAGCACCGCGGTAGCGGCGAGCAACGTGCTGAGTAGCGCGAGCTTCATCAGCTCACGCCATGCCAGCGGCCGCACACGGGCACGTTACCGACTGGCCGGGTGCGGCTTTCGGCATCTTGTACGGTGCACGCCGATGGGCCTTGCGGACCGCGCCACCGCCTCGGGCGGGGCGTTGCACCGGCTCGCACAGCGTCCGATGTGGCAGCACGCGCTCGCGCTGCTGGTCCTGTTGACCGTGCTCATCCCCGTTATCGGCACAGGCGGCCAGTTCCACGACGATGAAGGCGCGGCAACGCTGCAGGCGCACATGCTTGCCGAGGGCGAGGGCTGGCTGCGGCCCTACGAGGTGCACGGCTTCGACCCCGGCTACGTGCACCCTTCGATCTTCGCGGCCGACCTGCGCACTGCCGGGTACGCACCGTACGGCAAGCATCCGGCGTATCCGTTGCTGCTCGTGCCGTTCGCCAAGGTCGGCGGTGTCGCGGGCCTGTTGTTCACCTCCGTTCTGGGCGCGGTTGCGGCTGCGCTCGTCGCCGGTGAGATCGGTGAGCGCCTTCGGCCGGGCTCGCGTGCCGTCGTGTTTTGGGCTGCGGCGCTCGGCAGCCCGCTGTTCTTCGATGGGCTGATCGTGGAGGCGCACACGATCGCGGCCGCGCTCGCGGGTGCCGCGGTGCTGGCGCTGTTCGCGTTCTTCGATCGGCCACGGTGGACCGCTTCGTTTGCGGCTCTCGCGGCCCTTCTCGGCGTCGGCCTGCTGCGCACGGAGGGCATCCTGTTCAGCGTCGCGGCCGGCATCGCGGTGATCCTCGTCGCGATCTGGCGTCACCGGCGGGCGGCGGTGACCCTCGGTGCCGGGCTGGTCGTGCTCGGCGCCGCCATCCGCCTCCTCGAGCCGCGTGCCGCGGGCGCGGTGCTGCCCAGCACGGCGGCTCACGTTCGCGACCATCTGCGGGCGGGTGGGACGTTCGTGTCCCGGCGAGTCGCCGGTGCGGTCACTGGGCTCGTGCAGGGCGGCTACCAGTGGGTGTCGGTCGGGTTCGCGCTGTCGACCCTCGCCGCGGTCCTGCTCCTCGCGACCATCGTCGTCGCGCGGCGGCGTCCGGCCGACACCGACGGGATCGCGCTGTTCGCTTTCGCCGCGGCGGCGGTGTTCGTGTTGCGCGCGCTGATCGCGAGCAGCGGCGCGATCCCGGGCCTGCTGCTCACCAGTCCGATCATCGTCGCCGGCCTCGCGTTCGTCCGGTGCCGATCGTTCACGTCCGATCGGCACCGGCTCTCGGTCACGCTCGTCGTGCTGTACGCCCTCGCGGTGCTGGCGACCCAGTACGGGATCGCGGGCGCAACCGAGTGGGGCTGGCGGTACTTCGCGCTCGCGCTCCCGGTCGTGGTGCCGCTCGCCGTCGACGTGACGTGGTCCGCCGTCGAACGGCTGGACCGCAGGGCCCGTCTAGCGATCGCCGGCGCGATAACGCTCGGCAGCGTCGCGCTGTTCGCGGTCGGCATCGGTACCTTGATCTCCGACCATCGCGAGTCGGCCGACCAGGCCGCTATGGTCGTGCGGCAGCTCGACGCGGGCATTGCCGGTCCACGAGGGCAGGCGCTCGTGGTGTCGACGTTCCCGCCACTTGGCCGGTACGCCTGGCGCGACCTCGACGCGGGCCGGTTCACGATCGTGTTCCATCAGGATCTCGCGGTGGTCGCGCCGCAACTCGCGCAGCGAGGTATCGATCAGATGCTGTTCGTCACCGACGACGTCGATCGCGACATCGGCGTGATCCGCGCCAGCTTCGACGACGTGCAGGCGGTGGACGACCGTGCCGGCGTCACCGTGTTCGTCGTGGCGGGACCGCATCCCCAATGAGCGAACAGATGTTCCCCCCTGGGGGAGCCGGGCCCGGGTAGGCTCGGCGGCCGTGTCGGACACGCTGGTCATCCGCGGCGCGCGGGAGCACAACCTCCGCAACGTCAACCTGGAGCTGCCACGTGACCGGCTGATCGTGCTGACCGGCCTGTCCGGGTCGGGCAAGTCGTCGCTGGCGTTCGACACGATCTACGCCGAGGGCCAGCGCCGCTACGTCGAGTCGCTGTCCGCGTATGCCCGGCAGTTCCTCGGCCAGATGGACAAGCCCGACGTCGACTTCATCGAGGGCCTGTCACCGGCGATCTCGATCGACCAGAAGTCCGCGTCCCGCAACCCTCGCTCCACGGTCGGCACCATCACCGAGATCTACGACTACCTGCGGCTGCTCTACGCGCGCATCGGCGTGCCTCACTGTCCCGACTGCGGCGCGGAGGTCACCCGCCAGACCCCGCAGCAGATCGTCGACCGGGTGCTCGAGCTGGCCGACGGCACCCGCTTCCAGGTGCTGGCGCCGATCGTGCGCGGCCGCAAGGGCACCTACGAGACCTTGCTCGCCGATCTCGCGTCGCAGGGCTTCGCCCGGGCCCGCATCGACGGCGAGGTCCATGAGCTGACCGACAAGGTCGACCTCGCCCGTTACGAGATGCACACGATCGAGGTGATCGTCGACCGGCTGGTCAAGCGGGAGGGCATCGAGCGGCGGCTCACCGACTCGCTCGAAGCGGCGCTCAAGCTCGCGGAAGGTGTCGCCGAGGTCGAGATCGTCTCCCGGGAAGGCGACCAGGAGGGCGAGACGCTCACCTTCAGCCAGCATCTCGCCTGCCCCAACGGTCACGGCAGCTTCGAAGAGCTCGCGCCCCGCAACTTCTCGTTCAACTCGCCGTACGGCGCGTGTGAGGTGTGCGACGGGCTCGGCACCCGCTTCGAGGTCGACCCCGAGCTGGTCGTGCCGAACCCCGATCTCAGCCTGGCGGACGGGGCGATCGCGCCCTGGGCCGGTGGGCGCAGCCAGTACTTCAGCCGGCTCGTCGAGTCGGTCGCGGAGCAATACGGCATCCCCCTCGACCGGCCGTGGGCCAAGCTCACCGCGAAGCAGAAGAAGGTCCTCCTCTACGGCGCGCGCACAGAGCGCGTGCTCGTGAAGTTCCGCAACCGCTACGGGCGGGTGCGCAGCTACTCGGCCACCTACGAGGGCGTGGTGCCCTACCTCCAGCGGCGCCACAGCGAGGCCGAGAGCGACGCGATGCGCGAGCAGATCGAGGGCTACATGCGCGAGGTGCCGTGCCACGCGTGCGGCGGCGCCCGCCTCAAGCCGCTGTCGCTCGCGGTCACCGTCGACGGACGCAGCATCGCGGAGATCTGCGACCTGTCCATCGGCGAGGCCGCGAAGGTGCTCGCCGAGCTGCAGCTCTCCGAGCGGGACCGGTTGATCGCCGAGCGGGTGATCAAGGAGGTCAATGCCCGCATGGGCTTCCTGCTCGACGTGGGCCTCGACTACCTGTCGCTGTCGCGCTCGGCGGGCACGCTCGCCGGCGGCGAGGCGCAGCGCATCCGGCTCGCCTCCCAGATCGGCAGCGGCCTCGTCGGCGTTCTCTACGTGCTCGACGAACCGTCGATCGGTCTGCACCAGCGGGACAACCGCCGGCTGATCGACACGCTGATCCGCCTGCGCGACCTCGGCAACACGGTGTTGGTGGTCGAACACGACGAGGAGACGATCCGGGTTGCCGACCACGTCGTCGACATCGGCCCTGGCGCGGGCGAGCACGGTGGCGCCATCGTCTACAGCGGCCCGGTGAACGGCCTGCTCAAGGCGAAGGACTCGCTCACCGGCCAGTACCTGGCGGGCAAGCGGCAGATCCCGGTGCCGAAGATGCGCCGGTCGGGGGAGGGGCGCGCGCTGGTCGTGCACGGCGCCCGGGAGCACAACCTGCGCGACATCGATGTCGCGTTCCCGCTCGGCACGTTCATCGCCGTGACCGGGGTGTCAGGATCGGGCAAGTCAACGCTCGTCAACGACATCCTCGAGAAAGCGTTGATGCAGAAGATCTACAAGTCGAAGCAAGCTCCCGGTCTGCACAAGAGCATCAGCGGCATCGAGCATCTCGACAAGGTCGTCAACGTCGACCAGTCGCCGATCGGGCGCACCCCTCGCTCGAACCCCGCCACCTACACCGGCGTGTTCGACCACATCCGCAAGCTGATGGCCCAGACCCAGGAGTCCCGGGTGCGGGGCTACCTGCCCGGCCGGTTCAGCTTCAACGTCAAGGGCGGGCGGTGCGAGGCCTGCGCCGGTGACGGGACGATCAAGATCGAGATGCACTTCCTGCCCGACGTGTACGTGCCGTGTGAGGTGTGCAAGGGCGCTCGCTACAACCGCGACACCCTCGACATCACGTTCCGGGGCAAGAACATCGCTGAGATCCTCGACCTGTCCTGCGAGGAGGCGTGCGAGTTCTTCGCCAACCAGCCGGCCATCAGCCGGCACATGCAGACCCTCGTCGACGTCGGCCTCGGCTACGTGCGCCTCGGCCAGCCCGCCCCCACGCTGAGCGGCGGTGAGGCGCAGCGGGTGAAGCTGGCGACCGAGCTGGCGAAGCGCTCGACCGGCCACACCATCTACCTGCTCGACGAGCCCACCACCGGCCTGCACTTCGAGGACATCCGGCGCCTGCTGGTCGTGCTGTCCCGCCTCGTCGACCAGGGCAACACCGTGGTGGTGATCGAGCACAACCTGGACGTGATCAAGACCGCCGACTGGATCATCGACCTCGGCCCCGAGGGCGGCAACCGGGGCGGCACGGTCGTCGCCGAGGGCACCCCCGAGCAGGTGGCCGCCCATCCCACCAGCCACACCGGCCGGTTCCTCGCCCAGGCCCTCGGCCTCGAGGTGGCGGTGTCGGCCTGAGCATCCCTTCAGAACCGGACGATTCGACCGATCATTGAGTGATGCTCCGCCGCGCGGCGCGGCCGCTGCTCTATACCGGAACTGCCGCCGTCGTGCTGGGCCTCGCTCGCATCCATGCCCGCTACATCGGGCACTACTCCTTCCACGCGACCGACCCCGTGCGGTTCGCCTGGACCTTTGGGTTCCTCGCGATGCTGATCCTCGCGAGCTACGGGGCGGGTTTGCCGGAGTTGCCGAGGACAAACCGGCAAGCGCTCACCTCGGCGCTCGTCGCGCCGGTTGGCGCCGCCGTGCTGATCTCCGTCGCGCAACTCCTCGCCGGTGACACGCTGCTGCCCCGCTTCGTCGTCGTGGGATCAGCGGTCATGCTCGTGCCATGGAATCTCGTGTGTGTAGCCGTCGCGAGGGGTGCGCGAGCCCGGGGCGAGCGTCGGGACCGGGTCGTGGTCGTTGCCAGCCGGGACGAGGCGCTGCTCCTCGAAGACGAGCTCAGGGGCGAACCCGAGCGGCCGGCCACCCTCGTCGGGGTGATGGAACCAGACGAGGCGGTGTCAACCGGCGTGCAGAGCAAGCCGCTGTGTGAGCAGGTGTTGAACAGTGCGGCGACCGTCGTCGTGCTCGATCGCAACGCGCTCGGCAATCCGGCCATCGTCGCCCAGGCAGCGGCATTGCACGAGGCGGGGATCCGCGTCCGACCATTGCGCCTCTTCTACGAGGAGTGGCTCGGGAAGATGCCCCTGTCCGAGCTCGAGCGCGCGTCGCTGCTCTTCGACATCCGTGAGCTGCATGGCGCCCGCTACATCCGCGTGAAACGGATGTCCGACATCGCGCTGGGCTTGCTCGGCGTCGCTGTGCTGATCGTCATCGAGCCATTCGTGCTGCTGGGGAACCTGATCGGCAACAGAGGACCGCTGCTGTACCGGCAGGAGCGGGTCGGCAAGCACGGGAAGATCTTCGAGTTGGTGAAGTTCCGCACGATGCGCGATGAGCCCGGCAGCGATGGTGAGTGGACGCAGCGGGACGATCCCCGGGTGACCCCCTTCGGCCGCGTCCTTCGGCGGACACACCTTGACGAGCTGCCGCAGTTCTGGAACGTGCTGTTCGGGCACCTATCGATCGTCGGGCCGAGGCCCGAGCAGCCTCGGTATGTCGCAGAGCTGAGCGACAAGCTGCCGTTCTACAACCTGCGCCACCTCGTGCGACCCGGTCTGACCGGATGGGCACAGGTGAAATACCGGTACGCAAGCGATGAGCGGGACGCGCTGGAGAAGCTGCAGTACGAATTCTGGTACCTGGAACACCAATCGATCTCGCTGGACGTGAGGATTGTGGGACGCACGATCCGCAGTGTGCTAGGTGGTCCGGGCCGCGGTCGATGAGCCCCTCGAAGCCGACGTCGGTCGTCCACATCATCACGAAGTTCGCAGTTGGTGGGGCACAGGAGAGCGCACTCGCCACGCTTCAGGGTCTGCCAGCGAGGGAGTTTGGCCAACTGTTGATCTGCGGGACCGAGGTCGACGCTGAGGGCAGTCTGCTCCGCGAAGCACGAGAGACCGGCATCCAAATCGAGCTCGAGCCGGCGCTCGTCCGTGAGATCTCGCCGGCGGCTGATCTCAAAGCGACTTGGCGAATCTCGCGCCGCCTCCGTCGCATCCGACCGGACATCGTGCACACGCACTCGAGCAAGGCTGGATTGATCGGCCGAGTCGCCGCTCGCGTAGCGCGCGTACCGCACGTTGTGCACTCCGTGCACGGCTGGAGCTTCAACGATCAGATGGCCCGCGGTGTCCGCGCAACGTATGTCGCAGCGGAGCGGATCGCGGCCAGAATGACCGACGCCCTCATCGTCGAGTCGTCAACAGACCTCCCGAAGGGACTTGGCCGCCGCATTGGCAGCGCCGACAAGTACGTTCTGATCCGGAACGGCATCGACCTCGCTCGCTTCGAGAACGTCAACCGAGACGACGCGCGTCGACGCGTGCGCGCCGAGTTGAACATCCCTATCGATGCGTGGGTCGCCGGGTCGGTCGGCAGGCTTGCTGACCAGAAGGATCCGTTGCTCATGGTTGAGGCGTTCGTCCATGTGACTCAGCGCGTCAAGAACGCCCACTTCGTGTGGGTCGGTGACGGGCCGCTACGTCATGACGTCGAGAGGCACGCGCGTGCGCTTGGTGTCGCCGAGTCGTTTCATCTCGCAGGAGTCCGCCGAGACGTACCTGACGTGCTCGCCAGCTTCGATGCCTTCGCCCTCTCCTCGCGGTGGGAAGGGTTGCCCCGTACCGTCACCGAGGCGATGACAGTCGCGCTACCCGTGGTGGCAACGAGCGTCGACGGGACGGTTGAGGCGGTCGATGACGGGGTGAACGGATTTCTGGTGCCGTCAGGCGACGCTGATGCGCTCGGTGCGGCGCTGGTCAGGCTTGCAGCAGACCGCGGGCTGGCAGAGCGGCTTGGGGAGGCCGGTCGGGCCCGGTCTCGCTGGTTTTCGCGAGATGTCATGAACGAGGATGTCGCGACGCTCTACCGGAGGCTGCTGGCGGGCCAGCCCGTCGCCAACGGGCGTCGGCCACTTCGCGTCACGCACGTGATCAGCGGTCTGCAGTATGGGGGAGCGGAAAGACAGCTGAGCCTGCTCGTTCAGTCAAGCGATCCGAGCCGAGTTCGTCACGCAGTGGTGTCGCTCACCGAGCTCGGTCCGATAGGCCACGAACTCCGTTCTGCCGGGATCGACGTCACAGCGTGTGGGATGAGCTTCGGCCGCTCTCTCCTTCCAGCTCTTGTCCGGTTGCGACGACACCTAGCCCGTAGCGGCGCTGATGTCGTCCAGACCTGGCTCTACCACGCCGATCTCCTCGGGGGTCTAGCGGCCCGCTCGTTACGGTTGCCCGTCGTCTGGAACGTGCGCATGACCTGGATGGATCCGGTCACCGCGAAGACGAGCACCATTCGCGTAGCCCAGCTGTGTTCTCACCTGTCACGCTTCGTGCCAGAGCGCATCGTGTTCAACTCGCGAGCTGGTGCAGCCTCGCATTCAGCGCACGGCTACGAGGTCTCGCGCGCAGTCATCATTGGCAACGCGGTAGACACGACGCGGTTCAACCCGGACCCGGACGCGTCGGTCGCGCTGAAGAAGTCGCTCGGCCTCTCCGAAGACGACGTCGTCATAGGAGCCGTGGCTCGTTTCGACCCGCAGAAGGGTCACGACGTCCTGCTCGAGGCGGCACGCACGGTCATCGATGCAACGCAGAACGTGCATCTCGTCCTCGTGGGTCGCGGGTGTGGAGTCGGCGACGAGCCGATCTCGACTATGGTCCGCGAAGCGGGACTCACTCATCGGGTTCATCTCCTCGGGTCGCGCGCCGACATTGCGGAGATCACCGCTGGACTTGATGTCGCGATATCCGCTTCGTTGTACGGCGAGAGTTCATCCAACGCGATCGCAGAAGCCCTCGCTGCTGGCGTACCAGTAATCGCGACGAATGTTGGCGCGGCACGGGAGCTGATCGGGTCGGCCGGGATCGTGGTGGCGCCCGGATCCGCACGGGAGCTTGCCTCCGCTATCGAGTCACTGCTGTCGCTCGATGAGGCCGAGCGACGCGTCCTGTCGAAGGCAGCCGTCAAGCAGTCTTCGGACGGTGGCGTCGAGCAGATGGTCGAGCGCTACTTGGACCTGTACCGAGAGGTGCTCGGCTGGTGAGCGAGATCCCTACGACGGCGGGTACGGAGGACGAACGAGACAAGCCGGCCAGAGTCGCGTCCGGCCGGCTCGGGCTCGAGACGTTGGTCGTCAAGGTCGCGATCTATGCGTACGGGCTACCGGGCTCGATTGTCCTCGCGCGGACGCTCGGGCCGGGTGGCCGCGGCGCGTACCAGGTGGCGGTCACGACGTCGCTGATCGTGCTGACACTTGTCCTCTTCGGGATGCCACAGAGCCAGTTCCGTTCATGGGGTGGGCGAAGACGCGAGGAGATGCTTTCCGTCGCCCGGCTCGCGGCAATCTTGTTCGGCGTACTCGGATTTGGAGTCTGTGTTTGGGTACGCCGCCTGGGTGGCAGGACATTCGCAGGCGAGAGTGGGAACGCGCTTGTTCTCATTGGGGCCTCCATGCCGCTGCAGGTGCACGCGGCATGTCTCATGGTCCTGCTGCAGTCGGCAGGACGTACGAGGTTGACGAACGCCGCACTTGCCGTTTCGGGCTTCGCCCAGACGACGGGGATCCTGGTGCTCGGACTCGCCGGCGGCCTGACCGTGTGGACAACGTCGGTCACGTACACAGGGGGACTCGCGCTTCAGTGGCTCGTGCTTCAACGATCATCACGGGTGATCGGTAGGCCTGCGCCGCGAGCGCCGATTAGAACGGCTGCAACGCTCGCGCGCGCAGGGTTGGTTTTCCAAACCTTCATCGTCGCGCAGCTGCTGCTCCTTCGAGTCGACGTTCTGTTCGTCGCGCGCATCGCGGATTTGAGCGAGGTCGGCATCTATGCAGTCGCAGTGACACTGGCGGAGCTCGTCTGGCTCGTCACGGACTCTTTGGCGCAGGTGATGGTCGAGCGAGCCACGGCTGGAGGTGAGTCGGAGTCCATTGTCGTGTTTCTGCGTGCGGCACGGATGGCTCTGGTTCTTGGCTGTGCCGGCGCTGCCGCGGCCGCGGCGCTCGCACCTTTCGCGGTCCGACACCTTTTTGGTGGAGACTTCGCGTCTGCCGCACCGGTGGTCGGGCTCTTGATGCCCGGGATCGTAGCCATGGGGTTGTGGCGAACGATCTCACCCGCCGTCGTGCGGTACGGGTCGATCTGGACGCAACCGGCGTACTCAGCCGCGGCGCTGGTTGTCAACGTCGGCCTGAACCTCTACCTGATCGCGCCGTTGGGCGCCAGGGGTGCGGCTCTCGCGTCGTCGGCCGCATACGTGCTTGCCGGCGGCTTGGCCGCCCGGTGGCTGCTCCGCCGCGCTGGCTTCGCCTTTCGCACGCTCCGCCCCGGACTCGAGGAGTTGCGAGCGATTGCGAGACTGATTCCAGGGCTGCGATGACGCCCCGACGGGTGATGCTCGTGCTCCCGGATCTCGGCTTGGGCGGTGCACAGGTCGTGGCCGCGCGGCTTGCTGCCCTGCTTCGTGATCGTGGTGACGACGTGGTAATTGCCACACTTGGCCCAACCGAGACCGACCATGTTGCTGTCCCGCGGGGGGTCTCACGGTTCGTCGTGCGGCCAACCACTGGTGCGCCGGGCCTTTTGGGCGTCCTAAGGAAGAACGTGTTGCGATCCCGATGCCTGCGGAGGCAGTTGCGAGAGTGGCCCTCAGACGTGATCATCGCGTTCGTCGACTCGACCAACCTGTTCACGCTCCTTGCCACATGGGCGATGGGCATTCCGGTGATCGTGTCGGAGCGAGTCGATCCGAGAATGCATCGGATCCCGCGGGTGCAGCGACTTCTCCGCCGGTTGATCTACTGGCGCGCGGCGGCGGTGGTTACGCAAACGGAGCGGATCGCGGAGTGGGCGAGACGCGTGGTTCCACGGCACCGTGTCCACGTGATTCCGAATCCGGTACCGATTCCCGCGGCAAGGACGGATCCCCACATGCCTCCGATCGCGCTCGCTATCGGCCGGCTGGTCCCACAGAAGGGGTTCGACCTGCTCATCGAAGCAGTCGCGCTCGTCGGACCCGATGTGCTCGACAGTTGGCAGGTCGAGATTCTTGGAGAGGGTCCCTGCCGCGAGGAGTTGCAGCAGCTTCTCGTAAGCCGAGGCCTGAGCGACCGCGTCCACCTCGTCGGTCAGGTGCGAGACGTGGTGGAGCGGCTCTCGAGGGCGTCCCTCTTCGTTTTGAGCTCACGGTTCGAAGGTTTTCCGAACGCATTGACCGAGGCCATGGCGGCGGGAGTCGCGTCGATCAGCTTCGACTGTCCCACCGGTCCGAGAGAGCTCATCACGCCAGGCGTGGACGGGGTGTTGGTCCCTCCAGGCGATGTTGTCGCCCTGAGCAAGGCCCTTACCGAGCTGATGACTTCACCCGACAAACGCCGCCGCATCGGCGAGGCAGCGCGCGTCTCCATGTCGAAGTACGCGCCCAACCACGTGGGCGACCAGTGGGATGGTCTGATCGACGAAGTAGTCAGCCGTGTGCGGCATCGCCGGCGTCGTTGATCGCAAGCGGCGAGGTCGGGCGATACCAGACCTTGCAGAGGCGATGCTCAGGCCCCTCGTCCACCGAGGCCCCGACGCACAAGAGGTGTGGGTGTCGCCCGATCGGTCGGTCTGCTTCGCCCATACAAGACTCGCGGTCATCGACCTGAGTCCGGCCGGCAGTCAACCGATGCACTCGCTCGATGGGCGGTATGTGCTCGTGTTCAATGGTGAGATCTACAACCACGCCGACGTGCGCGCGCAGCTGCCCCCGACTCGCTATCGCGGTCACTGCGACACCGAGGTCCTTCTCGAGGCTTTGCGGACATGGGGTGTCGATCGCACGCTCGAACGCTTGAATGGGATGTTCGCGTTCGCTCTGTGGGACGCACGTGACGATGTGCTAACGGTCGCACGAGATCGCATCGGCGAGAAGCCCCTCTACTTCGCGGTGAACGATGACTTCTTCGCGTTTGCTTCGGATCTTGCCGCGCTGCGCGAGCTGTCGTGGATCGATTGGTCGATCGATCGCGATGCGACTGCCGAATTCCTGAAGCGTGGCTACGTCAGTAGGGGGCGATCAATCTACGCCGGGGTTTCACAGCTGCGACCGGCATCAGTCGGCCACCTCCGGATCGATGATTGCTGTGGCTTCCGGTCACGTAGGTACTGGTGGCCTGGCGAGGCCACGCCGTCGGTAGCTCGGTCACCGGAAGCCCGGAGTGAGCAAGTCGAGGAGCTACTCCGAGAGAGCATCAAGATGCGAACACTTGCCGACGTTCCGGTTGGCGCGTTCCTATCTGGTGGCATCGACTCGTCTCTCGTCGTCGCTTTGATGCGCGAGTCATCCGGCAGCGTCCGCACGTTCTCGATCGGCTTCCATGAGGCCGACATGGACGAGGCACCATTTGCCCGGCGGATGGCTGAACACCTGGGTACAGACCACACCGAGATGTACCTCGACTCGAAGGACGCCTTGGCAGTCGTCCCGCTACTTCCGGCGATCTACACCGAGCCGTTCGCCGACCCGTCGCAGATCCCAACCGCCTTGGTGTGCACCGCGGCTCGCCGTCACGTGACCGTCTGCCTCTCGGGCGACGGCGGAGACGAACTGTTCGCAGGGTACGACCGGTACGCGCGGACGGTTCAGCTCTGGCGCCGATTCGGGTCGATCCCCGTACCGCTGCGCCGTCTCGCGAGCGCGGGCATCCGGCGTCTGGAGCCGGCGACTTGGGCGCGACTGCTGCGGCCGGCATACCGTGCGACACGCCGGCGCGCCGCACCCGCCGACCTCGGGCACAAGGTGCGTCGGCTCGGCGAGGTGCTGAGCAGCGATGGTGTCAGCGCGGTGTACGACGACCTGTTCTCGCTGTGGCAGAAACCAGCAGACATCGTGCGAGGCGCTCACGACCCAGGCCCGATCGGTGGGCCATGGTCTGGCGAGGACGCGGTGCCGTGGATGACGTCTGCCGACCTCGACGGCTACCTACCAGACGACATCCTCGTCAAGGTTGACCGTGCCGCAATGGCTGTCGGCTTGGAGACTCGAGTGCCGATGCTCGATCACCGCCTTGTCGAGCTGGCCCTTGCTTTACCGGCCGAGGACAAGCTCGTTGACGGTATCGGAAAGCAGATTCTGCGAAGAGTCCTGGCCCGCCATGTGCCGGCCGACCTCTTCGAACGGCCAAAGCAGGGTTTTGGTGCGCCGATCGACCGCTGGTTGCGCGGTCCGCTTCGTTCGTGGGCCGAGGAGCTCCTCGAGCCGTCGGCACTGGCGGCAGACGAGCTCTTGGATCCGGAACCCATTCGCGCCCGGTGGCGCGAACATCTGTCCGGAGAGCGCAACTGGCAATACTCGCTCTGGGCAGTCTTGATGCTGCAGCAGTGGCGCGAGCGATGGACGCGGTGATCTTCGGATGCCTACGTCAGTCGGTCGCCCGCTGGAAGCGGAATTCGTTGCAGCCGTGACCATCACTCTTCGTGACGAGATGTCCTGAGAACCCGAGGCTCTCCACGAATTGGATCACGTCCTCAGGCCTCGCTGCCTCGTACGGATAGCCGCCAACCCAATCGATCAGGTCGACCTTGGGGTCCATGCCGCGCGCCCCGTAGTCGCGCCACGTGCGCCACGGATTGCGCGACCTCACCGTGTCTCGGAGAACGGTTCGGCCCCACAGACGTACGAATGACCCAGCCACGAGTGCGGCACGTACTGTTCGGCCGGAGGTGTTGTACTTCCGTTTGATCCACCTCCATCGCTCCGTCGTGCCAGGGATGTAGTTGTAGATCGCTATGACGTAGCGCCCGCCCGGTGCGACCAAGCCGGCAGCGTTCTCGATCGCTTGCCACATGGCGCCGGTGTGATGCAGGACACCCCACGAGTAGACGACATCAAAGGCGCCAAGCGAGTCCAAGTACGCGGTGTCGAGGACAGAGCCTTGTTCGACAACCCAACCATCAGCCTGTTCCAGGTCACGAAGGTGAGCGGTGCAGGCGACCGAGTCCGCGTCGTAGTCGACCGATGTGACGTGCGCTCCCGACCGCCAAGCGGCCAAACTGTGCAAACCGCTTCCGGAGCCGATATCGACGAATCGTGCGCCGGTTAGATCGGTGCCGACGAGACTGAGGAGTGCCCGTTGAGCACTCTCGATCTTGGCGTCGTCGAGATTGCGGAGATAGCGGGTCCAGTTGGCACCGAAACCAAAGCGCGGCTCAGCCAGCAGGTCGCGATGGACAGGCACCCCAGCATCATCGTCCTGACGGCCGGACTGTCTTGAGCTGTGCGGCATCTGAACTTCAATCCGCGGTGGCGCCGCGCGTGACGATCGAGATGACTTCACGAGGTTCACGAGCGCTCGACCTCATCTCGCTGTTCGCACCATCTCGCCGCGGTGCAACACTTTCAGTCCCGGCCCGAAGTCTTCGTGATGTCCAGCATCCGTTGCAACGCCACCCGGGCCCACTTGGCGGTGTCCGGGTCGACGGTGATGCGGTTCACGACCCGACCCTCGACGAGGTTCTCAAGCACCCAGGCGAGATGGGCCGGGTCGATCCGGAACATGGTCGAGCACGGGCAGATCAGCGGGTCGAGCGACACCACGGTCTTGTCGGGTGACTCGTCGCTGAGACGGTTCACGAGATGGATCTCGGTCCCGACACCGATGACCGATCCGGCGGGTGCCTGGTTGACGGCACGGATGATGAAGTCGGTCGAGCCGACCTCGTCGGCGAGCTCGCACACGTCGTGGGCACATTCGGGGTGCACCACCACGATCCCGTTCGGGTGCTCGGCCCGGAACGCGGTCACGTGCTCGGGCCGGAAGCGCTGGTGCACCGAGCAGTGGCCCTTCCACAGCAGGAACGTGGCCTGCTTGCAGTCGGCGTCGGTGAGCCCGCCGAGGTCGCGCCGCGGGTCCCACACCCGCATGTCCGCCTCGGTGAAGCCCATCGTGTAGCCGGTGTTCCGGCCGAGGTGCTGGTCGGGGAAGAACAGCACCTGGCGCCCGCCCGCTTCGCCGAGCGCCCACTCGAGCACCGCCCGGGCGTTGGTGGATGTGCACACCGCGCCGCCGTGACGGCCGACGAACGCCTTCAGCGCCGCCGACGAGTTCATGTACGTGATCGGGATCAGCGCCTCGACGTCGGTGACCATCGCCAGCGACTCCCACGCCTCTTCGACCTCGTCGAGGTCGGCCATGTCGGCCATCGAGCAGCCGGCGTTGAGGTCGGGCAGGATCACCTTCTGGTGGTCGGCAGTGAGCACGTCGGCCGACTCGGCCATGAAGTGCACCCCGCAGAACACGATGTACTCGGCTTCGGGTCGCTGCTGGGCCAGCACCGACAGCCGGTACGAGTCGCCCCGGGCGTCGGCCCACCGCATGACCTCGTCGCGCTGGTAGTGGTGGCCGAGGATGAAGACCCGTTCGCCCAGCGCGGCGCGAGCGGTGGCGATCCACGCGTCGAGTTCATCGGCTGTTGCCGACGTGTACCGCTCGGGGAGCGGTGACTGGAGCCGCAGCATCGTCGAAACCCCCATGTGGGTTGGGCGTTCCAGTTTGCGGACGGTGCGGACAGCCTGGTCGCCCAGCACGGGGATGTCGTCCCTGGAACGGATATGTCGCCGGATACCAGGCCGGCACCGAGAACTGTAGCCAGTTCCATGCGATTCGCGCCTACGGCGCGCGGTGGGTCCCGCGTCGCTGGACAGCCGCCGCGGTACCGTGCCTGCCTGGCTCGTGACCGGGTGATGCTCACGCTGGTTGCCGCGGCAATCGCACTGGTTGGACTCGTCCTGTCGCGCGACAGCGTCGCCTTCGACATCCTCGGCACCACCGGCAACTGGCTGCTGCTCGGCGTCGCCGTCCCGCTGGTGATCGTCGCCTGGCGTCCCGGTCGGTGGATCGTCGCCGTCGCCGTGATCGTGGCCGTGGTCCCGATGGTCAGCCGGACCGTCGACAACCTCCGGCTCTCCGACCACCCGTTCCTGCGCTCGCACGACGGTGGTGTCGTGGCGACGAGAGCCGCGGCGGAGCACCTGGTGCACGGCGACAACCCCTACACCGTCGACTTCACGCCGGACCTCGAACCCGATCATGCCGACCTCAGCGAAGGCGGGCGCGTGATCCAGCCCAACCCGGTCCGCCAGCACTACCCCTATCTTCCGGGTGCGTTCCTGCTCAACGCACCGATGGTCGCGGCGGCCGACGCCGCCGGGCTCACCTGGGACCCACGCTGGCTCTACGAGGCGATCGTCGTGCTCGCGCTCGCCGTGCTCGCGGCGTTGCGGCACCCGCCGTGGGTTCGGGCCGCGGCCATCTTCGGCGTGGCGAACGCGTTCACGGTCACCTACGTCGCGTGGGGGACGAATGACGCAGCGGCCGCCGCCCTCGTCGTCGTCGCCACGATCGTCGCGCTCCGCCACCCGGCATGGGCCGCGATCGCGCTCGCGGTCGCGGTGTCGTTCAAACTGTTCCTCGCCGTCGCGCTGGTGCCGCTTGTGATCTTCGTCATACGGCGCCAAGGAGTGCGCCAGCTCACGCGATGGTGGCCGTTCGTCGCCGTCCTCGCGTTGAGCTCAGTTCCGTTCTTCGCCGCGAACCCGGGCGCGTTCGTCGACGACACCATCCGGTTCAACCTCGGCAAGACCGCGCTGCATTACCCGACGTCGGGCCTCGGGCTGCCCGCCACGCATCCCGGCACGTTCCACGGCGCCGTGCTCGGGCTGACGGCGCTCGGGCTGCTCGCGGCCGGTGTCGTCATCGCGGTCGCGCTCGTGCGCTGGCAACCCGAGGTGTGGTCGGTCCTGCTCGCCACCGCTGTGCTGTGCGGTGCGCTCCTGCTGCCGAACCGCACCTTCCAGGCGACGTATCTCACCGACCTGACGATGCTCGCGGGCGGTGCCTGGCTCGCGTGCGCGCAGCTTGGTCGGGCTCAGCCCACTGTCGGCGCGTGGAGTCCGTCGAGTCGCTCCCGCAACCCGGCGACGTCGATGCCACCTGCGTCCCGCCGAACCCACACCTCACCGACCACCCGGTCGTAACCCCACGCCGCCAGCGCGGCTTCGTCGCCGGCTGTCGGCATCCACAACCCGACGACGAGATCGGGTCGCAGCACGCCGATGCTGTACGCGTAATCCCATTTCACATGGCCGGGCTGGAAGGGGATGTCGTGTGGCGCCGAGCGCGCGACGGCGCGATCGCTCTTGCCGAGCAGATCGACCGCAGGCCGGCCCGAGAAGTACGGCACCGAGCCTGCCCAGGTGACGGCGACGGTCGTGTCGCTCGTCGTCGAGTCGCGCACGGCGGCGGCGATCGCCGCCATCGACTGGTCGTCATGCACGTGATCGCCGCCGGAGTCGATCCAGCCGGCGAACCCGGCACCCGATGTGGCCAGCGCGATGGCGACGGCGACGCCGGTGACGACGATCCGGTCGCGTAGCGACGCCGTCAGCGTCGGTCCCTGACGAAGCCACGTGGCGAGCGCGGCGATGATGGCGGCGCTGACGACGAGCGGCCCGACGAAGATGTTGGTGGAGCGGGACGCGAACTGCAGGAGGTCGTGTGGGAACGGATCGACCGCCGCGACCACGGTCACGACCACCGCGGCGATCGCGACAACCGACAGTCGGGCTGTCAGTGTGGACATCGCGCCGTGGAAGAGCCGGTCGGCGCCGAGCGCGGTCAGCACGAACAGGAGTGGCAGCGCCGGTGCGACAGAGCGATCCGCGATCCGCATCCACTCCCACGCGTCACCGCCGACGTAGACGGTGTACGCCACACACGACGCGAACGCCACGGCCGGCAGGAGCATCTCGCGGCGGGAGCTCAGCGGTGGGCGCACGAATGCCCATGCGGCGAGCACCAACGGTAGCCCGACCTCCACCAAACCGAGCAGCAACGCAACCGCGACACCGCGTTGCAGACGCTCACCGAGCGGGATGCCACCGAGCTTGAGGTCGTAGGTGTTCGGGAGCGCGTCTCCGTACCAGCGCAGCCGCAGCAGCGTGTGGCCCACGACCACGACGGCGAGGGTCGCGGCCAGCGGTACGGCGATGCGCATCCTGCGGTCGCGCGGCGCGACGAGCATCGCCGCCGCGACGATCGCAACGAGGGGAACGGCGACGTCGGTGCGGGTGAGCACACCAGCGGCGATCGCGACCGCCGTCACGGTGCGCGCGCCGCGACGTCCGTCGACGGCGCGGAGCACGGAGAGGGTCGCAGTGCTCAGCACCAGCGCGACCAGGCCGACCTCCATGCCCCGCAACGTCCAGAAAAGCAGCGGGTAACAGGTCGCCGTCAAGAGCAGTGCGACGATCTCGACCGCCGGACGATCCGGCGCCAGGCGCCGGCAGACGGCGCGGATCACGACAAGGTTGGCGACGATGAGCACGAGGCCGGTCGCGCTGACGAACAGGCCCATGAGCTGGAGCGGAACTCCCGCGGCGTGCAGCGCCGCCATCCACAGCGTCCAGAGGAAGTTCGTGTAGCCCTCGACCCCCGGCTGGCCGGCGTTCCACACGAGACCGTGGCCAGTGGCGAGCTCGTGGGCGTAGCGCGCCGAGACAAGCGCGTCGTCGAACATCGTGAAGGTCCGCCGGCCGTCCACGGTGGTGGACGCGCGGGCGACGAACACCGCGCCGAAGCCCACCGTCCATGCGATCGCCCAGCGCAGGGCGTGGCTCGCCGCGGGCGGCTCGGGCCGCGGAGCCGCGGGGGAGCGCGCCGCGAGCGTTGCGGTCGTTCCCTCCATGACCGGCTCCATCGGCGCTCCCGTCCAGCTCGTTGAGCAGGTGCCCCGGGATTCTGCGCCATCCGTAGCATGGACGGGGCCATGATCCAGCGCCCGCCTGCCGGCACGATCCCCGATGCCCCCGGCTCCTACCAGTTCAAAGACGCCGACGGCCGGGTCATCTACGTGGGCAAGGCGAAGTCGCTGCGCCAGCGGCTGTCGAGCTATTTCCAGAGCCCGAGCGCCCTGCCGCCCCGCACCGCCCAGATGGTGGCGGGCGCGGCCAGCGTCGAGTGGATTCAGGTCCGCAACGACGTCGAGGCGCTGATGCTCGAGTACTCGCTGATCCAGCGGCACCAGCCGCGGTTCAACGTGCGGCTCCGGGACGACAAGAGCTACCCGTTCCTCGCCGTCACCATGGACGACGAGTGGCCGCGGCCGATGGTGATGCGCGGCCAGCGCCGCAAGGGCGTGCGCTACTTCGGCCCCTACGGCCACGCCTACGCCATCCGCGAGACGCTCGACCTGCTGCTGCGCACGTTCCCGGTGCGGACCTGCAGCGACAACAAGTTCGCCCACCACCAGCGCCAGGGCCGGCCGTGCCTGCTGTACCACATCGAGAAGTGCGCGGGCCCCTGCATCGGCGCGATCGACAAGGCCGCCTACGACGCGCTCGTGGAGGAGTTGCTCGAGTTCCTCGACGGCGACACCGACCCGATCGTCAAGCGGCTCGAGACGGAGATGCGCGACGCCGCCCGTGCGCTCGAGTTCGAGCGGGCGGCGCGCCTGCGCGACCGGCTCGCGTCGGTGCACAAGGCGATCGAGCGCCAGCAGATGGTCGCCGACCGCAATGAGGATCTCGACGTGATCGGCATCGCCGACGACGATCTCGAAGCGGCGGTGCAGGTGTTCTTCGTGCGCAAGGGCCGGGTCGTGGGCCGCAAGGGTTTCGTGCTCGACAAGGCGGAGGACCTCAGCCGCGCCCAGTTGGTGGGCAAGATCCTCGAAGGCCTCTACACCGAGGACCAGCCGCTCGGCACCCCCAAGCAGGTGCTCGTGCCCGATGAGCCCGACGACGTCGACCTCTATCAACGCTGGCTGTCCGAGGCCCGCGGCTCGGCGGTCACGATCCGGGTGCCGCAGCGAGGCGACAAGCGCGCCTTGCAGGACACGGTGACGCAGAACGCGAAGGAGGAGTTCGTGCGCCACCGGCTGCGCCGGTCCGCCGATCACAACAGCCGCGCCCGCGCGCTCAACGAGCTCCAGGACCACTTGGGCCTACCGGTCGCGCCGCTGCGCATCGAGTGTTACGACATGAGCCACATCCAGGGCTCCGACTACGTCGGCTCGATGGTGGTGATGGAGGACGCGCTACCGAAGAAGGCCGACTACCGCCGGTTCAAGATCCGAGCCGTTCCCGGCAACGACGACTTCGCCGCGATGCGCGAGGTGCTCACCCGGCGGCTCACCGCGTACCTCGCCGACCGCGACAAGCCCGTGGCGGAACGAACCGGCAAGTTCTCGTACCCGCCGCAGTTGCTGCTCGTCGACGGTGGCAAGGGTCAGCTCGGGGTGGCGGTCGAGGTGCTCGAGGAGCTGGGGCTCGACGAAGAGATCCCCGTCGCCGCGCTGGCGAAGCGCTTCGAGGAGGTGTTCGTGCCCGGCGTGGCCGACCCCATCCGCATCCCCCGCCAGTCGGAGGCGCTGTACCTGCTGCAGCGCATCCGCGACGAGGCCCACCGGTTCGCGATCACCTACCACCGCCAGCTTCGCGGCAAGCGCATGACCAAGTCGGTCCTCGACGACGTGCCCGGCCTCGGCCCCACCCGCCGCAAGCGCCTCGTGAAGGAGCTGGGTGGGGTACGGGCGGTGAAGGAGGCCTCGCTCGACCAGTTGCGGGCGCTGTCGTGGCTGCCCGACGCGGTGGCCGACGCGGTGTACGAGAAGGTGCACGGCATGCCGGTACGCTGACCTTTCTCCTTTCGCCCTGGTTGGCGCTGTCACACCGCGTGGATAGAATCGAACGTATGTTCGAAGACCGGGTGGAGGCGGTGGTCGAGGAGCTGGCCGGCATCGTGGCCGGCTTGCACCCGGACGCGGTCCCGCTGGCGGATGCGGCGGGGTGTTGGGCGGTGTTCGACCGGCTGGAGCGGCTGGCGGGGGCGGCCAAGGTGCTGCTGGCCCGCCGGGTGGACGAGTCGGGAGTGTGGCGCACGGCGGGGTTTGCGGATGCGGCCAGTTTCCTGGCCGCCCAGGCCGGTACCGCGGTGGGCACTGCTCGGGCGGTGGTGGCCGCGTCGAGGCAGTTGCGGGGTCTGCCTGCCTGTGAGGATGCGTTGCGGGCGGGGCGGGTGTCGGTGGCACAGGCGGCGGTGATCGCCGACGCCGCCACCGCCAATCCCGCGGCGGAACGCCGGCTGGTGGAGACGGCGGGGACAGCGAGCCTGCTGGAGCTGCGCGAGGCGTGTCTGCGCGCGAAGGTGGCGGCCGATCGGGATCGGGAAGCCACCGCGGCGCGGATCCGGGCGGGGCGGTTCCTGCGCACCTTCACGGACGGGGAGGGGGCATGGAACCTGGTGGCCCGCGGTCCTGTTGAGGTCGGCGCCCGCATCGAAGCCGCGTTGGCGCCTCTGATCGACGAGGGGTTCACCCGGGCCCGGGCTGCGGGCCGGCGGGAGGCCCGTGAGGCGTACGCGTTCGACGCCCTCGACACCCTCACCACCCAGGGCGGCAGTCCGGATGCCGGGTCTCGGGGGCGGCCGAATCTGCGGCACCTGGCCCTGGTCCGGGTCGACCTGGCCGCTCTGGTGCGGGGCGGGGTGCAGGACGGGGAGCTGTGTGAGATCACCGGGGTGGGTCCCATCCCCGTCTCGGTCGCCCGGAACCTGCTCGGCGAATCCATCCTGGAGCTGGTCGTCACCCGTGGTGTGGATGTCGCCAATGTCACCCATCTGGGTCGGGGTCCTTCGGCGGCGCAGCAGATCGCCGTGCTGTGGACCTCACCCGTCTGCACGGTGGAGGGCTGTTCCCGGCGGCGCACCGAATACGACCATCGCACCCCCTGGGCACAGACCCACCACACCCGCCTCGACGATCTCGACCCGCTGTGCCGTCACCATCACGACCGCAAGATCTACGACGGCTGGGCCCTGGTCGACGGCACCGGCAAACGACCCATGGTCCCGCCCGACCACCCCCAACACCCCGACCGACGGCGAGCACCACCAGGAACGGTGACCAGCGCCGGCAGGCGCGACGCCGGTCCGTAGGTTGGGCGGGGTGACGGAGGACGGGCTGAACGAGGAGGTGTGGGCCGGCTGGGACAGTGAGCACGTCTCGCGCTGGTGGCAGGACGAGTTCACCGACGGTGCCGACCCCGAGTACGAGGAGCAGATCCTGCCGCTCGCGGCCGAGCACCTCGCCGGCGCCACCGACATCGTCGACATCGGCTGCGGGGAGGGACAGGTGGCGCGGGTCGCGGCGCGCCTCGACGGCGTGGCGCGTGTCGTCGGGGTCGACCCGACGGCCGCACAGATCGTGGTCGCCCGCGAGCGCGCCGGCGGGCCGGTCTACGCGCGCGCGGGCGCGGCCGCGTTGCCGTTCCGGTCGGGATCGTTCGACGCCGCGGTCGCGTGCTTGGTGTTCGAGCACATCCGGGACGTCGACGGCGCGATCGCGGAGGTGGCGCGGGTGCTGCGGCCGGGCGGGCGGTTCGTGTTCTTCCTGAACCACCCGCTGCTGCAGACACCGAACAGCGGCTGGATCGACGACCAGGTGCTCGACCCGCCCGAGCAGTACTGGCGCATCGGCGACTACCTCGTCGAGGACGAGACGCTCGAGGAGGTGGAGAAGGACGTGTTCATCCCGTTCATCCACCGACCCTTGAGTCGCTACGCCAACGCGCTCGCCGCGAGCGGACTCACGATCGGCCACATGGAGGAGCCGGCGCCGCCGCCGGGGTTCCTCGCCCGCGCGTCGGAGTACGCGGCGGCCGCCACGATCCCCAGGCTCCTGCTCCTGGTGTGCTCCCGCCGGTAGCGTCGTTGGCGATCCCATGAGCGAGTTCGTCGTCATCGCCGGCCTGTCGGGTGCCGGTCGCTCGCAGGCGGCCGACCACCTCGAGGACCTTGGCTGGTTCGTGATCGACAACGTGCCCGCCGCGCTCGTGCCGAAGCTCGCCGAGCTGGTCGCCGACCCGGGCACCACCCACGACCGCGCCGCGCTCGTGGTGCGAGCCGGCGACTACGACGAGGAGATCCGTCCCGCTCTCGACGCACTGCGCGCGACGGGGGAGCGGGTGCGGGTCCTGTTCCTCGACGCCGCGACCGACGTGCTCGTCCGCCGCTACGAGGGCACCCGCCGCCGCCATCCCGTCGCCGGCGCCACGCTGGAGGAGAGCATCGAGCGGGAGCGCGAGCTGCTCGCGCCGCTCAAGGCGCAGGCCGACGTCGTGGTCGACACGTCCGAGCTCAACGTGCACCAACTGCGCGGCTGGATCGTCGAGCTGTTCGCCGGCGACACGCCGGAGGCCGGGCTGCAGGCCAGTGTCGTGTCGTTCGGTTACAAGCACGGCCTGCCCCTCGACGTCGACCTGGTCTTCGACTGCCGGTTCCTGCCGAACCCGCACTGGGTGGAGGAGCTGCGACCGCTGACCGGTACCGACGAAGCAGTCCGCCGCTATGTCCTCGACCGCCCCGAGACCACCGCGTTCCTCGAACAGCTCGATGATCTGTTCGCGCTGCTGCTGCCCGGGTTCATCCGCGAGGGCAAGTCGTACCTGCGCATCGCGGTCGGCTGCACCGGCGGCCGGCACCGGTCCGTGGTGGTCGCCGAGGAGCTCGCGCACCTGCTCAAGGCCCACGGTCTCGACCCGACGGTCGTGCATCGTGATGTCGACCGCTGAGCACCGCATCGTCGCGATCGGCGGAGGGCACGGGCTCGCGGTCACGCTGCGTGCCGCTCGCCGCTACGCCGACACGCTGACCGCGGTCGTGACCGTCGCCGACGACGGCGGGTCGAGCGGGCGGCTGCGCCAGCTCACCGGCCTGCCCGCGATGGGTGACCTCCGCCGGTGCCTGTCCGCGCTGGCCGACCCGAAGTCGCGACTCGGCGAGCTGCTCGAGCACCGCTTCGACGGCGACCTCGACGGCCACGCGCTCGGCAACCTGCTGATCGTGTCGCTGGCGTCGCGGCTGGGCTTCACCGCGGCCATCGCGGAGCTGGCCCGGCTCGTGGGGTTGCCGGCGGGCGCGACGGTGCTGCCGGTGACCGAGGCGCCCGTGGTGCTCGTGGCCGAGACCGGCGCGGGCATCCGCCGCGGGCAGGTCGCCGTGCAGCGGTCGTCGTCGATCAAGCGCGTGGCGCTCGAACCGGCCGGCGCGCCGGCCGCCCCCGGTGTCGTCGACGCGATCGCCGCAGCCAGCCAGGTCGTGCTCGGCCCCGGGTCGCTGTACACGAGCGTGCTCGCCGCCGCGGTGCTACCGGGGGTGCGGGACGCGTTGGCCGCGGCCAGCGGCCAGGTCGTGTACGTCTGCAACCTGCGGCCACAGATCCCCGAGACCGATGGCTACGACGTCGGCGCGCACATCAGCGCGCTGCGTGACCATGGCATCGACCCCGACGTCGTGGTCTGCCATCCCGGTGCCGTGCCGGTGGGCGACGCCGAGTCCCGTCTCGGTGTCGAGATCGTGACCGCGCCGGTCGCGACCGCGGGCGGCCTGGCGCACGACCCGGTGCGGCTCGGGCCGGTGCTGCGCTCCCTGTTGGGCCGATCAGCACCGCCTGGGTAACGTCGCAACAGGACGTCGAGGAGGCAGGCGATGAGTGTTCGGGTTGGCATCAACGGCTTCGGGCGAATCGGGCGCAACTATCTGCGAGCCGTTCGCAAGAACGGGGCCGACGTCGAGGTCGTCGCCATCAACGACCTGACGAGCGCGGAGATCAATGCCCACCTGCTCAAGTACGACTCCACGCACGGTGTGCTCCCCGACGAGGTGAAGGTCACCGGCGACGGTCTCGCCGTCGGCTCGACCACCATCAAGGTGTTCGCCGAGCGCGACCCGAAGGCGTTGCCGTGGGGCGACCTCGGCGTCGACGTGGTGATCGAGTCGACCGGCGTGTTCACCGATCGCGCCAAGGCCGCCGCCCACCTCGAGGCAGGTGCACCCCGGGTCATCATCTCCGCGCCGGCCACCGACGTCGACGCCACTTTCGTGGTGGGCGTGAACGACGACCAGTTCGACCCTGCCAAGCACACGATCGTGTCGAACGCGTCGTGCACGACGAACTGCTTCGTGCCCATGATCAAGGTGCTCGACGACGCGTTCGGTGTCGAGCGCGGGCTGATGACAACCGTCCATGCCTACACGAACGACCAGAACCTGCTCGACCTCGTGCACAAGGACCTGCGCCGCGCCCGCGCTGCCGCGGTGAACATCGTGCCCTCGTCGACCGGCGCCGCCCGGGCCACAAGCCTCGTGATGGAGTCGATGAAGGGCCGCCTCGACGGCCAGGCGATGCGGGTGCCGGTGCAGGACGGATCGATCACCGACTTCACCGGGATCCTCGAGCGCGAGGCCACCGTTGACGAGATCAACGAGGCATTCCGGGAAGCCGCCGGCAGCGGGCCGCTCGCGAAGGTGCTCGTGTACAACGAGGATCCGATCGTGTCGTCCGACATCGTCGGCTCGCCCGCATCGTGCACGTTCGACGCGCCGCTGACCCAGGCGATCGGCAATCTCGTGAAGGTGTTCGGCTGGTACGACAACGAGTGGGGCTACTCGAACCGCCTCGTGGACCTGTCGATCACGATCGGCCGCGCCAACCAGCGGTAACCGGCGGTGAAGCTGCCGGTCCTCGAGGACCTGCCCGACCTCGATGGCAGGCGGGTCCTGCTCCGGGCCGACTTCAACGTCCCCATCGAAGACGGCCACATCACCGACGACTTGCGGATCCGGGCTGCGCTGCCGACGATCGCGTGGCTCCAGGAGCACGGCGCGCAGGTGACCGCGTGCACCCACCTCGGCCGGCCCAAGGGCAAGCCCGACCCGAGGTATTCGGTGGCGCCGGTGCGGGCCCGGCTCGCCGAGCTGGCGCCCGGCGTCGAGCTGCTCGAGAACCTCCGCTACGACCCGGGGGAGGAGGCGAACGACCCGGCCTTCGTCGACCGTCTCGTCGAGGGCTTCGACGCCTACGTGAACGACGCGTTCGGCGCGTCGCACCGCGCCCACGCGTCGATCGTCGGGCCGCCGAGGTGGTTGCCGAGCGCGGCGGGCCGGCTGCTCGCCAAGGAGGTCGAGGTGCTCCTCGGGTTGCGGAGCGACCCCGCCCGGCCGTTCGTCGCCGTGCTCGGCGGCGCCAAGGTGTCCGACAAGATCGGGGTGATCGACGCGCTGGTCGGCGTCGTCGACGCGCTCGTGATCGGCGGCGGCATGTGCTTCACGTTCCTCGCCGCGCAGGGCCACCGCATCGGCGACTCGCTCTTCGAGCCCGACCAGGTCGACACGTGCCGGCGGTTGCTCGCGCAACCCAAGCCGATCCACCTGCCCGAAGACGTCACCGCGCTCGGGCCGGGCGACGAGGTGCGCCAGGTGGGCCCCGACGTGCCCGACGGGTGGAAGGGCCTCGACATCGGGCCAGGAAGCGCGGCCGCGTTCAGCGACGTGATCGCCGAGGCTCGCACCGTGTTCTGGAACGGCCCCATGGGCGTGTTCGAAGACGACCGGTTCGCGGCGGGCACCCGGACCGTCGCGCAGGCGATGGTCGACACGAGGGCGTTCACCGTCGTCGGCGGCGGTGACAGCGCGGCCGCGCTCGCCCGCTTCGGGCTCACCAACGGCATCGACTGGATCTCCACGGGCGGCGGCGCGTCGCTCGAACTGCTGGAGCTGGGCGACCTGCCCGGTCTCGCCGCGCTGGGCGGCGAATAGGGTTCCGCCTCCATGGCTGCGAATGTGCGCAAGCCGCTGATCAGCGGCAACTGGAAGATGCACCACGACCACTTCGAGGCGATCCGCGCCGTGCAGAAGCTGTCGTACCTGCTGACCGCCGAGGACTTCTCGGCCGTCGACGTGTCGGTGCACCCGCCGTTCACCGACCTGCGCTCGGTGCAGGTGACCCTGGCCGACCAGAAGGCGACCGAGATCGCGCTCGGCGCGCAGAACTGTCACTGGGAGCCGAAGGGCGCGTTCACTGGCGAGGTGAGCCCGGTGTTCCTCGCCAAGCTCGACGTTCGCTACGTGATCGCCGGCCACTCGGAGCGGCGCGAGCTGTTCGGGGAGACCGACGAGGACGTCAACCGCAAGGTGAAGGCGATCTGCACCCACGAGATGACCCCGATCCTCTGTGTCGGCGAGACCCTCGACGAGCGAGAGCGGGGCGAGACCGAACAGAAGGTGACCGGCCAGGTCGAAGCCGGCATCGCCGGCCTCGCGCCAGATCGGGTGGCGGCGATGGTCATCGCCTACGAACCGATCTGGGCGATCGGCACCGGGCGCACGGCCACCCCCGAGGACGCCCAGGCCGTGTGCGCGCTGGTGCGCTCGGTTGTCGCCGGCCGGGCGGGTGCTGACGCTGCCGCGGCCGTCCGGGTGCAGTACGGCGGGTCGGTGAAGCCCGAGAACATCGCCGACCTGATGGCCCAGCCCGACATCGACGGGGTCCTGGTCGGCGGCGCCAGCCTCGACCCCGACGACTTCGCGCGCATCGTCCAGTACCACCGCGGCGGGTGAATCCCGACTGCAGCATCTGACCAGCGGATCGGCAATTCGCTGGCCAGATCCGTCGCCGCTTGGCGCTTCGAACGCTGTGTTGCGCTTTCTTTGCAAGTCGAGGACTGCCGGAGGGATCCTCGACTGATCGTGGCGAGATGGTTATGGTCCGTCTCCGCAACTCCAGCCGGTGACCGGAGGTCACGTTGCCGCTCGCACTGCCGTTGAGCGTCGGCGTTCGAGAACCCCTACCAGGAGGTCAGTGCTCGTGAGACGAAAGCGTCGGGGCGTCCAGCTCCTTGGTGCGCTGTTCGGCGTGTTGTTGATCGCCACCGCGTGCTCGAGTGACAACAACAAGAACAACGCCGCCGCCGGTTCGAGTTCTGCACCCGAGGTGCCCAAAGGTGGCACGCTGATCATCGGTGCCGAGCAGGAGCCCGACTGCATGGACTGGATCGGGACGTGCAGCGGCTCGAGCTGGGGCTACTGGATGGCGGCGGTGCAGACGATGCCCCGCGCGTTCGATGTCGTGAAAGACAGCAGCGGCAACTACGTCTACAAGCCCAGCATCCTGCTGAAGGGTGAGCCGAAGCTCGAGACATCGCCGAAGCAGAAGGTCACGTACGAGATCGCCGACGACGCAGTCTGGAGCGACGGCGAGCCGATCACGTCGACGGACTTCAAGTACACGTGGGACCAGATCGCCAACGGCACCGACGTCTACGACAAGACCGGCTACCAGGACATCGAGTCGGTCGACGACTCCAACCCGAAGGTCGCCGTCGTGACCTTCAAGACGAACTACCAGGACTGGAAGGGCCTGTTCACCGGGAACTACGGCATCTTCCCGGCTCACATCCTGCAGGGTCAGGACCGTGACGCCGCGATGAAGGACGGCTACAAGTTCTCCGGCGGTCCCTGGATCATCGACTCGTGGACGAAGACCGACAACATCACCCTCGTCCCGAACCCGAAGTACTGGGGCCCGAAGCCGAACCTGGACAAGGTCATCTTCAAGTTCCAGCCCGACACGTCGGCGGAGTTCACCGCCTTCAAGTCGGACCAGGTGTCGATGATCTACCCGCAGCCGCAGCTCGACGCGGTCGACCAGATCAACGCCGGCCTGCCGAACACGCAGAAGGTCATCTCGGTCGACACCGGCAACTTCGAAGCGCTGTGGATGAACATGGGCAAGCCGCCCTTCGATGACGAGGCGGTCCGCAAGGCCGTCGCGTTCGCCATCGACCGCGGGGCGATCGTCGAGCGGCTCTTCGGTGGACTCGGCGTCCATGAGCCGCTGCAGTTCCTGAACGCCCGCGTCGTCAAGCAGTACGCCGACGAGAACGCCTTCGCGCAGTACAAGAAGGATCTCAGCCAGGTCGACAAGCTGCTGACCGGCGCCGGCTACACGAAGGGCAGCGACGGCTTCTACGCCAAGAACGGCCAGAAGCTGAGCATCCTCGTGCGCACCACCGCCGGGAACAAGCGGCGGGAGCTGACCGAGCAGATCCTCCAGCAGCAGCTGAAGGACGCCGGCATCGACATGCAGATCGAGAACGCGAAGGCGGGCGATCTGTTCGGCGAGCTGGCTCCGCTCGGCGACTTCAACGCCGCCATCTACGCCCAGGTGCTCACCACGCTCGGCCCGAGCACGTGCAACCTGTTCTGCTCGAACAACGCGTCGCCGATCGGCCAGAAGGGCGGGAACAACTACACCCGCACCAACATCCCCGAGCTCGACACCGTGCTGCACCAGATGGACGGTGAGCTCGACGACGCGAAGCTCATGGACGAAGGCAAGCAGGCCGAGAGGATCAAGGCCGATCACGTGATCAGCCTCCCGATCGACCCACTGCCCAACATCCTGCTGTGGAGCAACAAGGTCGTCGGCCCGATCGACGACAACGGCATCCTCGGACCGTTCTGGAACATGAACCTCTGGGGCGTCACCAGCTGATGCATTCGAGGCTGCACGGGGGGCTCCGCCACGGCGGAGCCCCCCGTGTGCCTTCTGACACGAGGTGACCGCGTGCTGACCTACTCCCTTCGGCGGGTCCTGTACTCCATACCGGTCCTCCTCATCGCTTCGTTCGTGCTGTTCGCCGGCGTCCGCGCCACCTTCGACCCGACCGCCCGGCTCGCGCAGTCCCGTGACCCGCAGGTGCAGATCCGCGAGCGGGAGCGCCTCGGCCTGAATGACCCGCTCGTCGTGCAGTACGGCAACTGGTTGAAGAACGCCGTGCACGGCGACTTCGGGCAGAGCGCGACGAGCCGCGAAGACGTCTCGAAGATGATCTCCCGCGCCATGGGGAACACGCTGCAGCTCATCATCATCGGCGCGGTCGTGTCGGTCTTCATCGCGATCGGCATCGGCGTGTTCTCCGCCGTCCGTCAGTACTCGATCCTGGATTACCTGTTCACCGGGCTGTCCTACATCGGGGTCGCGATGCCGCCGTTCTGGTTCGGGCTGCTCGCGATCGAGTTCTTCGTCGTGCAGCACCGATGGTTCCTGTCCGTCGGCCTGCACACCGGCGACAGCTCCGGCTTCGACCTCGACTACCTGAAGCACCTCGTGCTCCCGGTCGCCACGCTGTGCGTCCAGATCATCGCCTCGTGGAGCCGGTACCAGCGGGCGTCGATGCTCGACGCGCTGAGCGCGGACTACGTGCGCACGGCGCGCGCGAAGGGTGTGCCGCGCTGGAAGGTGGTCTTCAAGCACGCGCTCCGCAACGCGCTGATCCCGTTCGTCACGGTCGTCGCGCTCGACTTCGGGGCGCTGTTCGGCGGGCTCATCATCACCGAGACGATCTTCTCCATCGGCGGGATGGGCCGGCTGTTCTACAACGCGATCCTGGTCGGCGACGTGTACGTGGTGCAGGCATGGATGATCCTGGTCGCAGTGATCATCATCCTGTTCAATCTCTGCGCGGATCTGATCTACGGGATCCTCGACCCGAGGATCCGGCTGGCATGAGGACCGAGCACGACCTCGGCGACGCCGAGCCGGCGCCGTTCGGCTCGCCGGTGGCGGCGGAGCCCATGACCATCGGCCTCGTCGAAGAGGCCGAGCCGGTTGCCCGGTCGCAGTGGCAGCTGTTCCGCCGGCGCTTCGTGAAGCACCGGCTCGCGGTGATCGGTTCGATCGTGCTGATCCTGCTCATCATCCTGTGTTTCGGGGCGAAGTACTTCGCCTTCTACGACCGCAACCAGCAGGACCTGCTGCTCGGCCCGACCTCGCCGAGCAAGGCGCACTGGATGGGCACCGACCAGCTCGGCCGCGACACGATGACCGAGATCCTCTACGCCGGCCAGGTCTCGCTGAAGATCGGGCTCGCCGTCGCGCTGTTCTCCACCTTGGTCGGCACGGTCATCGGCGCCGCGGCCGGCTACTTCGGCAAGATCGTCGACCAGGTGCTGATGCGCCTGACCGACCTGTTCCTCGTGGTGCCGGCCATCGCCGTGCTCGCGGTGGCGATCAAGGGGTTCGGGAAGCTGCAGTTCTTCGCCGACCTCGGCCAGACGTTCGTGATCATCTTCGTGCTCGCCGCGCTCGGCTGGATGTACATCGCCCGCATCGTGCGCGGTCAGGTGCTTTCGCTCAAGGAGAAGGAGTTCGTCGAGGCCGCGCGCGCCTCGGGCGCGTCGAGCTGGCGGATCATCTTCCGGCACATCCTGCCGAACTGCATCGGGCCGATCCTCGTGAACGCCACGCTGAGCATCGCCGCCGCGATCGTGACGGAGTCGACGCTGTCGTTCCTCGGCTTCGGCATCCAGCCTCCGGCCACGTCGTGGGGCAACATGCTCTCGTCGGCCGAGGGGAACTACAACCAGAACACCCACCTGCTGTACTTCCCCGGCCTGATGATCCTTCTCACCGTGCTGTGCGTGAACTTCTTCGGTGACGGGTTGCGCGACGCCTTCGACCCACAGGCGAAGCATTGATGGGCGACACGTCCACGACGTTCGAGCTCGAACCGCGGGAACTGCCCGAGCAGTGGTCCGGCCCGCTGCTCGAGGTGCGTGACCTGTCGGTTACGTTCCGCTCCGACGACGGGCCGGTGCACGCGGTCGACTCGGTCAGCTTCGACGTCGGCGTCAACGAGACGCTCGGCATCGTCGGCGAGTCGGGGTGCGGCAAGAGCGTCACGTCGATGGCGATCCTGGGGCTGCTGCCGAGGACCGCCACGGTGACCGGGAGCGTGAAGCTGCGCGGCCGGGAGCTGGTCGGCCTCGGCGAACGGTTGATGCAGCCACTGCGCGGCAAGTCGATCGCGATGGTGTTCCAGGACGCGCTCGCGTCGCTCAATCCGGTGTTCAAGGTGGGCGACCAGATCGCGGAGGCGATCAGGGTGCACGAGGACATCGGCGACCGCGCCTGCCGCGAGCGGGTCATCTCCCTGCTCGATCTCGTGGGCATCCCCAACCCCCGGGACCGCGCCGACCAGTACCCTCACGAGTACTCCGGCGGGATGCGCCAGCGGGCGATGATCGCGATGTCGATCGCGAACGAGCCCGACCTGCTCATCGCTGACGAGCCGACCACTGCACTCGACGTGACGATCCAGGCGCAGGTGCTCGAGGTGATGGAGCGCATCCAGGACCGGACGAGCAGCTCGATCATCCTCATCACCCACGACCTCGGTGTCGTCGCCGGCGTCGCCGACCGGGTGCTCGTCATGTATGCCGGCAAGCAGGTCGAGATGGCGCCCGTCGACGAGTTGTTCTACAACCCGCGTCACCCGTACACGCGGGGTCTGCTGGCGTCGCTGCCGCGCGTCGACGGCCGGCGCGACGAGCGCCTCAACAGGATCGAAGGGCAGCCACCGTCGCTGATCGCGGTGCCTCCGGGCTGCGCGTTCCACCCGCGCTGCGCCGACCGGGTGCTGCCGACTCCGTGTGCGACCGAGCCGCCCGAGCTACGCCTCGTCGGCGAGGGCCACCTGTCGGCCTGCCACTTCGCCGAGGACCTGCCACCGCTCAGTACCCGCGACCTCACCGCCGACGACGGGGGCGGCCGGTGAGCGAACCAATCCTCGAGGTCACCGACCTCGTCAAGGAGTTTCCGCTGCGCGCCGGGTTGTTCCAGCGAAAGCTCGGCTCGGTCAAGGCGGTGTCCGGGGTGAGCTTCACGGTCGAGAAAGGCAGGACGCTCGGCATCGTCGGCGAGTCGGGATGCGGCAAGTCGACGACGGGCCGGTTGGTGCTCCAGCTCATCCCCGCGACGAGCGGTTCGGTGAGGTTCCGCGGCGAGGAGCTGGTCGGCCGGTCGAACCGGGCGCTGCGCCGGCTGCGCCGGCAGATGCAGCTCGTGTTCCAGGACCCGTACGCTTCGCTGAACCCGCGCATGACCGTGCGCTCGATCATCGCCGAGCCGATGCGCATCCACCGGGTCGCGTCCAAGGTCGACGCGGCGAAACGGGTGAAGGAGTTGATGGAGCTCGTCGGCCTCAAGCCCGAGCACGCGAACCGGTACCCGCACGAGTTCTCCGGCGGGCAGCGCCAGCGCATCGGCATCGCCCGCGCGCTCGCGCTCGGTCCGGAGCTGCTGGTGCTCGACGAGCCGGTGTCCGCACTCGACGTGTCGATCCAGGCCGGCGTCGTCAACCTGCTCGAAGACCTGCAGGACGAGCTCGGCCTCGCGTACATCTTCATCGCGCACGACCTGTCGGTCGTGCGCCACATCTCCGACGTCGCCGCGGTGATGTACCTCGGCAAGATCGTCGAGATCGGCACTGCCGACGAGTTGTACGACAACCCGACCCACCCGTACACGCAGGCGTTGCTGTCCGCGGTGCCTGTGCCCGACCCGCGCAAGGAGCGGGCCCGCGAGCGCATCGTGCTCGAAGGTGACGTGCCGAGCCCGATCAACCCGCCGTCGGGCTGCCGGTTCCGCACCCGGTGCTGGAAGGCGCAGCCGATCTGCGCGGAGGAGGAGCCGGCGTTGATCGACCGCGGCCACGGTCACCTGTCCGCCTGCCATTTCGCCGAGGTGCGCGACGTGATGTCGGGCGGCGCGAACGCCACACCGGTCGCCGAGCCCCGGCGGGCCGCGGATCAGCGCCCGTGACGGAGCATCGCGAACGTGTCGCTCACGGCGCGCAGTGAGCCGCCCCATACCGGTTCGAGCAGAATCGACGGGCCCGAGTTGAGCGTGACCTGCAGTCGCGTACCGGTGAAGCGGTGCACGACGCCGACCCCGGCGACGTCGTCGAGGCCGACCGCGCCGGCGAGCGCCGCGGGTCGTGCCAGCCAGCGCGTGGCCCGCCACACGAGCAGGCGCCGGTCGCTGAGCCCGAGCACGAACACGTGGGCGGGCGCGGGGAACCCACCGGCCGCGCTGGTCGCCATCGCGATCCCCGCTGTGCGTCGCGGGCTCGTGCGGGTGCGGCGCGAGCGCGCCACCCGCACCGCCACGAGCAACTCCTCGTCGGCAGGAAGCTCGCGGCGCAGCACGTCGGCATGGCGGGCGGCCCAGCGATTCACCGCGGACGACGGTAGCCAGTATCCTGACGCGCCTGATGCTCGCTGCCATCGCGTTCACGTCGCTGCTGTTCTGGGTCGGGTTGGTCCACGTGCTCGACGGCTTGCTGCTGATCTTCCTGATCCTGCTGCACAGCGGGAAGGGCGGCGGCCTCTCCGACATGTTCGGCGGCAGCATCGGAGCGACGGCGGCGGGCTCCACGGTCGTCGAGCGCAACCTCGACCGCATCACGCTGATCACCGCGCTGATCTTTTCGTTCACGACCGTCGTCTTCGCCCTCCTGCTGTCGTAACGGAGCGATGAACCGGCGCGCGGGTGTGCGGCTCGTGCACGCGACCGCGGTCGTCGCGGTGGTCGCGCTGTTCTCGCTGTCCGCCGCGTGCACCGATTCGTCTCGTCCCGGCGGCGCGTTGTCCTCTTCGAGCGGCGGTCCGGTTGCCGGCGGCACGCTGCGGATCGGCATCGAGAAGCCGGCGACGCTCGACCCGGCGCTCGTGTCTCCGGGCTCGCAGAGCGAACTGCTCATGGCCGACCTGCTCTTCGACGGGCTCACCACGATCGCGCCCGGCGCGGTCACCGCCTCGCCCGCGGTCGCGAAGTCGTGGGTCGCGTCGCCCGACCAGAAGGTGTGGACGTTCACGCTGCGCGACGGCGCCCACTTCGCCAACGGACGGCCGATCAGCGCCAATGACGTGAAGTACTCGCTCCAGCGGGTGGCGAAGCAGGGCCAGACGTCGGTCGCCGCGCTGCGGCTCGAGGTGGTGAGCGGGCTCACCGCGTACGTCAGCGGTGCAGCGGCGGAGATCACCGGCCTCAAGGCGCTCGACCCGCACGTATTGGAGATCGATCTCGACAGTCCGCTCGCCGTGCTCCCGGAACTGCTCGCCGCTCCCGAGTTCGGGATCGTGCCGCAAGAGGCGGTCGAGGCGGCCGCACCGGCGTTCGCGACCGCACCGGTGGGCAGTGGACCGTTCGCGTTCGCCGGCCAGACCGGCGACGTGGTGAAGCTGGTGCGGACGGCGGGCGGCACCGCGTACCTCGACGCCATCGAGGTGCACGAATACGACAAGGCGAACCTCGCCGCGTCGTACGACGACTTCGTGGCCGGCAAGCTCGATTGGTCGCTCGTGCCCAACGCGCGAGCCGAGGACGCGGCGCAGCGATTCGGGCCCAGCGCGTTCCGCCCGTTCGACGCGGAGCTGTTCTACGCGTTCAACCTGCTCGACCCGACGTTCGCCGACGCACGGTTCCGGCAGGCGATCGTGAAGTCCGTCGACCGCAGCGCGCTCGTGAAGGCGGTGTATCCGGCCGTGGCCGAGCCGCTCGGGGGGATCGTGCCCGACGGCGTCGCCGGGCACATGGCCGACCCCTGCGGCTCGGCGTGCTCGTACGACCCGGAGGGCGCCAAGGCCTTGCTCGCGCAGGCGTTCCCCGACGGCAACATCCCCACCGTCAACATCGACTACTTCACCGGAACCGGCGAGGACGCGGTGGCGGGCGCCATTGAGAGCAGCCTTGCTGCGGTCGGCATCCCGACGAACAAGCGGCCGCTGCCGCCGGATCAGTACGACCAGTTCGCCGTGTCCGGCCAGCAGGGGTTGTTCCGGCTCGGCACGATCGGGGTGTACCCGTCGCCCGACGCCTACCTGGCGCCGCTGTTCGTGTCCGGGTCGCGCGACAACGCCACCGGGTTCGCCGATGCCGGAGTCGACCAGTTGATCGGCATGGCCCGGGCGACCGCCGACCCCGCCGCCCGCCAGAACCTGTACCAGCAGGCCGAGCACGCCATCATGCAACTCGTGCCGATCCTGCCGATCGCCCAGTTCCTCACCAAGGCAGTGGTGTCGCCGCGGGTGCACGACCTCGTGCTCGGCGTCGACGGCACCTTCGCCGGCGAGCGGGTCTGGCTCGGGTGAGCGAGCGGCGGGTAGGTTGGTCGATCCCGCGGACGTGGTGGAATCAGGTAGACACGCCAGCTTGAGGTGCTGGTCCGGGCAACCGGGTGGAGGTTCAAATCCTCTCGTCCGCACCCCCAGGTGACGGCGCGCCTCCTAGGATTCCGGCGTGCACCGTCCCTTCGCCGCTCGTCGCGCGCGGGACGGCGGACTCCTCCTCGCCGCGTCGGTGCTGGTCGGGGTCGTCGCGATCGCGGTGGCGCCCGCGGTGGCCGGGGCCGCGCCGGCCGCCGCGCACGAGGCTGCGGCGACGCTGAGTGCGGCGAAGGCGGCGATCCTCGGCGTGGTCGAGGGCGTGACCGAGTACCTGCCGATCAGCTCGACCGGACACCTGCTCGTGACTTCGCGCCTCCTCGACCTGCCCGACACCGGCTCGGCCGGCGACGCGCTGAAGAGCTACGAGATCGCGATCCAGTTCGGCGCGATCCTCGCCGTGCTGGCGCTGTACTGCCGGCGGGTCGCCGCGATGCTCGAAGGCGTGGTCGGGCGCAGCGTCGACGGGCGGCGGCTGCTCACCGGGGTGGCGGTGGCGTTCGTGCCCGCCGCGGTGGTCGGGCTCGTGTCCGAAACGGTGATCAAGGACGTGTTGTTCGGCGTGTGGCCGGTCGTGGTGGCGTGGGTGGTGGGCGGCCTCGCCATCCTCGAGCTGAGCCGGCGCGGGCTCGTCGGGCCGCGGGGGGGCCGGCCGCTCGAAGCGATGACGGCCCGCGACGCGCTGATCATCGGCGGCGCGCAGGTGCTCGCCCTGTGGCCTGGTACCAGCCGCAGCCTGGTGACGATCGTCGCCGCCCTGTTGATCGGTCTGTCGATGCAAGCGGCGGTCGAGTTCAGCTTCCTGCTCGGGTTCGTGACGCTGGGCGCGGCGACGGCGTACGAGGCGGCGAAGGACGGCCGGCTGATGGTGGACTCGTTCGGGGTGGCGGTGCCGCTGCTCGGCGTTGCCGTCGCGTTCGCGGCGGCCGCCGCCTCGATCAAGTGGATGGTCGGCTACCTCAACCGCCACGACCTCGCCGTCTTCGGCTGGTACCGCCTTGCCGTCGCCGCCGCCACGATCCTCGTGGTTGCCTGGAAGTGAGCTGTCTTTCAATGTTGGTGCGATGTGGCCCCTATAGGGGCCACATCGCACCAACATTGGCTACAACATTGGCTACGTCGCCGACTGTTCGAGGGCCCGGCGGACCAGGACGCGGGCGAGATGCCGTCGGTACTCCGCTGACGCGTTCAGGTCAGCGGGCGGGTCGATGCCCTCGTCGACTGCGGCGGCCGCATCGGTTGCCGGCGCTCCCGCTGCGACGGCCTGCTCGACCGCGGCCGCCCGCAACGGCGTCGAGGCGAGGTTCACCAGGCCGATCCCCGGCGAACCGTTGCGGACGCAGGCCACGCCCACGATCGCCCAGTCCTGGGCCCGCCGGTTGAACTTCTGGAACGACCAGCCGGCGCCGGGCACCTTCGGGACCCGGATCTCGGTCAGCAGTTCGTCGGGCGCGAGTGCCGTCTCGAGGAAGCCGGTGAAGAAGTCGTCGACCGGGATCTCCCGCGTCCCGTTCGGACTCAGTGCGACGAGCGTCGCCCGCAGGGCGATCAGCACCGCGGGCAGGTCCGATGCCGGGTCACCGTGCGCGACCGACCCGCCGATCGTGCCGCGGTGGCGGACCTGCGGGTCGCCCACCTGGCCCGCCGCGTGCTTCAGGAGCGGCACCTGCGCGTCGAGCAGGTCGGAGTGTTCGAGATCGTGGTGACGGGTGAGCGCGCCGATCGCGACGTGGTCGCCCGCGTCGCGCACGTACGACAAGTCGCGCAGCCGCCCCACGTCGACGAGCACCGACGGGGTCGCCAGCCTCAGCTTCATCAGCGGCAGCAGCGAGTGCCCGCCGGCGAGCAGCTTGGCGTCGTCACCGTGCTCGCGCAGCAGCTGCACCGCGTGATCCGGCGACTCGGCCCGGACGTAGTCGAAGCTGGCGGGGATCATCGGGACTTCGCCTCCTGGATCATTGACCAGAGCCGTTGCGGGGACGCGGGCATCGCCACGTCGGTGATGCCCAGGTGCGACAGCGCGTCGACGATCGCGTTCATGACCGCCGGCGTGGCGCCGATCGTGCCCGCCTCGCCGATGCCTTTCACGCCGAGCGGGTTCGTCGGCGACGGGGTGACGGTGTGGTCGAGCTTGAAGCTCGGCACCTCCGCTGCCGACGGGACCAGGTAGTCCATCAGCGTCGCGTTGCGGAGCTGGCCGTCCTCGTCGTACACGGCCTCCTCCCACAGCGCCTGCGCGACCCCTTGAACGATGCCGCCGTGCAACTGGCCCGACACGATCATCGGGTTGACCTGGTTGCCGCAGTCGTCGACCGCCGCGTAGTCGACCAGCTCGACCTGGCCGGTCTCCTCGTCGACCTGAACCACCGCGACATGAGTACCGAACGGGAACGTGAAGTTCGGCGGGTCGTAGGTGACCGACTCGGCGAGGTTCGGCTCCATCCCGTCGGGCAGGTTGTGCGCGGTGAACGCCTCGAACGCGATCGCCTGGATCGGCATCGACTTCGCCGGCGTGCCCCGCACCCGGAACGCGCCGTCGACGAATTCGAGATCGTCCTCATTCGCCTCCATCTGGTGCGCGGCAATCAGCCGGGCCTTGTCGAGCACCTTCTGAGCGGCGAGCTCGATCGCCACGCCACCGACCGCGAGCGAGCGCGACCCGTAGGTGTCCATGCCGACCGGCGACAGCGCGGTGTCCGAGTGCAGCACCTCGACGTCGCCGGGATCGATGCCGAACTTGTCGGCGACCAGCATCGACCAGCTCGTCTCGTGACCCTGGCCGTGGGGCGTCGCCCCGGTGACTACCTGCACCTTGCCGGTGGGCAGCAGCCGGACCGTGGCCGCCTCCCAGCCGCCGGCGCCGTAGTTGAGCGACGCGAGCACCCGCGACGGCGCGAGCCCGCACATCTCCACGTAGGTCGAGATGCCGATGCCGAGGTGCTTGGTGCTCCCGGTGGCGCGCCGGTCGGCCTGCTCCTTGCGCACGCCTTCGTACCCGATCAGCTCGAGCGCCCGGTCGAGCGACGGCTCGTAGTTGCCCGAGTCGAACACCAGCCCGGCACCGGACGTGTACGGGAACTGCTCGGGCCGGATGTAGTTGCGCCGGCGGATCTCGTCGGGGCCCACGCCGACCTCCGCGGCCAGCGCGTCGATGGCCCGCTCGATCGCGTAGGTGGCCTCCGGCCGGCCCGCGCCCCGGTACGCGTCGGTCGGCGTCTTGTTGGTGAACACGCCCGTGCACTCGAACGAGTACGCGGGGATGTCGTAGACGCCGTGGTACAGGAACGCGCCGAGCAGCGGGATCCCGGGGGTCACGAGCTGGAGGTAGGCCCCCATGTCGGCGAGCAGCTTGACCCGCACCGCGGTGATCCTGCCGTCATTGCCGGCGGCGAGCTCGATGTCCTGGATCTGGCCGCGGCCCTGGATGGTGGCGACAGCGTTCTCGCTCCGTTCCTCGGTCCACCGGGTCGGCACGCCGAGCTTGCGGGCGAGCGCGAACGCGATCAGCTCCTCGGCGTAGACGTTGAGCTTCGATCCGAAGCCGCCCCCGACGGCCGGTGCGACGACGCGGATCTTCTGCTCGGGCACCCCGGTCGTGACCGCCAGCATCACCTTGAGGATGTGGGGGATCTGCGTGGCGGAGTACACCACGACGTCGCCGCCCACCGGTTGCGGCACCGCGGCGACGCCGCGGGGCTCCATCGCTTCGGGGATCAGCCGCTGCTGCACGTAGCGGCGTTTCACCACGTGCGCGGCGGACGCGAACGCGCGCTCGACCGCGTCGGGGTCTGGCACCAGGGTCCACGTGTACGACACGTTCGTGCCCAGGTCCTCGTGGACGATGGCGCGATCGCTGGCGGCGTCCTCGAGGTCGACCACCGCGGGCAGCGGCTCGTAGTTGACGGTCACCGCGTCGACGCCGTCGCGCGCCGCGTAGCGCGATTTGGCCACGACGACCGCGACGATGTCGCCCGTGTAGCAGACCTTTTCGACAGCGACGGGGAAGTGGTCGGGGCTCTTCATGTCGGCCGTGACCGCCCACGCGCACGGCATCGGCGCGATCCACGCGTCGCGCAGGTCGGCTCCGGTGAACACCGCCTCGACGCCCGGTATGGCGAGCGCACCGCTCGGGTCGATGGACCGGATGCGGGCGTGCGCCTCGGTGCTGCGGACCATGCCGAGGTACCGCGCGCCCGGGAGCGCGAGGTCGTCCACGTAGCGCGCCTCGCCGGTCAGCAGCCGCGAGTCCTCCTTGCGCAGCAGGGGAGTGCCGACGACCGGGCTCATGACGAAGCTCCTGCGCTGGCTGCAGCGAGCACGGCCTTCACGATGTTGTGATAACCGGTGCAGCGGCACAGGTTGCCTTCGAGGCCTTCGCGTACCGAGCGCTCGTCGGTGACGCGGCCCTCGTTCACCAGCGACACGGCGGCCATCACCATGCCGGGAGTGCAGTAGCCGCACTGGAGCGCGTGGTGCTCGTGGAACGCGGCCTGCATGGGGTGCAACTCGCCCCCGGACGCGAGCCCCTCGATGGTGGTGATCGACGTGCCGTCGGCCTGGGCAGCGAGCACCGTGCACGACTTCACCGACTCGCCGTCGAGGAGGACCGTGCAGGCCCCGCACGACGACGTGTCGCAGCCGATGTTGGTGCCGGTTAGGCCGAGGACATCCCGCAAGTAGTGCACCAGCAACAGTCGAGGTTCGACGTCGTGCTCCGCGGCGACCCCGTTGACCGTGATGGAGACCCTCATGGCGTTCCTCCCTCTCGGGCACTCCGGGTGCCCGCGCTGCGCTCATCCTGTCGCGATCCGCGCCCGCGTGCTGGACGTCGGGCAAATCGGCCGGTTCCCGGTCACCACCGGCTCGCAGGTGCCGATCAGTTCTCCGAGATGTTCGAGCTCGTTCCCACCCGCCGAGGGCGGCGATGACCGTCGATCCCGGTTTGCCCGGCCAGCCGTCCGTGCCGCCGGGCGCCGACCTGCCCACCGAGGCGTTCCGGATGATCGTCGACGCCACCGCGTACGCGTTCGTGGTGATCGACCCCAACGGCACCGTGCGCTACGCGGGCGGTTCGCTCGAGCGGGCCCTCGGCTGGAAGCCCGCCGAAGTGGTCGGCCGCAGCATGGTGGAGTTCCTCGTACCCGATCAGATCGACCGTGCGTTCGCGGCGATCGCGGAGATGGAGACGATCGACCGGTCTGGGCTCGGTGTCCCGATGGTGTTCGAGCTGTACCGGCCGGACGGCTCGACGTCGTGGTTCGAGATCGGTGCGACGCCGCTGTTCGAGATCCCGGGCCTCGACGCGATCGCGCTCCGGCTGCGGCCATGGAACGGCTCGTACCATCTCGATCGGTTCATCGACGTCATGCTGGCCGACGAACCCGTCGACGTCGTGCTCGGCGTGTTGAGCCACGCGGTCGCCGCGCTGCTCGAAGCGGAAGGCGCGGTGGTCCACTACGCGTTCGACGGCGAGCGGTTCGCGGCAGCGAGTGGGTCGGGCGCTCCCGTGGCGGAGCTGCGCGACCACGCGGGACCGTGGACCGGCAGCGTCGGCATCGACGAGCCCCGCTTCACCGCGGTGAGCGAGCTTCCCGGTCCCGTCGCCCGAGCCGCGAGCGCGCTCGGGCTGCAGGCATGCTGGACGGTCGGGGTGCCGAGCAGTGACAGCGTGGCGCCCGCGGTGCTGTCGGTCTGGCGGGTGCGGCCGGGCCCGCCGCTGATCGGGCACCGCCAGGTGCTCACCCGCGCCACGCGGTACGCGCAGCTGGCGCTCGTACGCACCGCGGAGCACCAGCGACTGCGGCACCTCGCCGGCCACGACGCGCTCACCGGCGTCGCGAACCGCACGCAGTTCCGCGACCGGCTCGCGCACGACCTCGCCATCGGCGAGCGCGACCTCGCAGTCGCGTTCTGCGATCTCGACAACTTCAAACCGATCAACGACACCTACGGTCACCGGGTGGGTGACGAAGTCCTCGTCGCGGTGGCGGACCGCCTGCGCGTCTGCCTGCGCACCGGCGACGAGCTGGCGCGGATGGGCGGCGACGAGTTCACCGTGCTGCTCCGCAGCGTGCCTGACGCGGAGACCGCCAACCATGTCGCCGATCGCCTGCTCGCCGCCGTGCGCGAGCCCTTCGAAGTGGCGGGCGACTCCGTGCGGCTCGGCATGTCGGTGGGCATCGCGCTCACGAAGCCGGGCATGACCGCCGACGCGCTGGTCGCGGCAGCCGACGAGGCCCTGTACCGAGTCAAGCGGGCCGGCGGTGGCGGCGCCGCGGTGTCGGCCTGACCGCGGGCGTCACGCCGGGGTCGGGGCGCGCGCCGGCCGCCTGCTTTCCAGGGCAGCCGGCCGGCACTTCTGAAGTCCGGTTGTGGCGACAACGGGCTCCAGCACCGGTGATGATCCCGCAACGCCGCCTGGCGGTGGTGGATAGTGTTGGCCCCCGAAGCCACGGCATCGACAGGAGGGGGGCGGCCATGCGGGCTGCGGTCCTGACCGAATACAACCAGCCACTGGTCGTCGAGAACCTGGACGACCCACCGCTCGGGCCCCGCGACGTGCGGGTGCGGATCGACGCGAGCGGGGTGTGCCACTCCGACCTGACCGTGCAGAAGGGCGGTGTCCCGATGCCGGTACCGATCATCCTCGGCCACGAGGGTGCGGGCACGGTGATCGAGACCGGCAGAGAGGTGAGCCGCGTCAAGACCGGTGACCGGGTGATCGCGTCGTTCATCCCGGCATGCGGCGTGTGCTTCCACTGCCTGCGCGACGAATCGAACCTGTGCGAGCGCTCGAACGAGTTGATGATCGCGAGCCGCGGTGTGCGCGGCGACGGTTCGTCGGTGTTCGGGATGACGGGCCTCGGCACGTTCTCGGACTACATGACCGCCGACGAGGCGTCGCTGGTGAAGATCGACACCGACCTGCCCAACGAGCAGCTCGCGCTGATCGGCTGTGGCGTCACCACCGGCGTGGGCGCGGCGCTGTTCACCGCGCGGGTGGCGCCCGGCTCGACGGTCGCCGTCATCGGTTGCGGTGGCGTCGGCCAGTCGGTCATCCAGGGTGCCCGCATCGCCGGCGCGTCGCGCATCTTCGCCATCGACCCGGTGGAGCTCAAGCGCAAGACCGCGGAGCAGCTCGGCGCGACCGATCTGATCGATCCCGCGCAGGGTGACCCGATCGCCCAGGTGCAGGCCGCCACCGGCGGGCGCGGCACCGACTACGCGTTCGAGGTGATCGGGCTGCCGTCCACGATCCTGCAGGCGTACAACACCGCTCGCCGTGGTGGCACCGTCGTCATCGTCGGCATGCCGCGCATGGAAGACACGGTCACGTTCCCGGCGATGCAGCTCTTCTACGACGAGAAGAAGACCCTCGGCTGCCTGTACGGGTCGGCTCAGGTGCGGCGTGACTTCCCGAAGCTGGTGAGCCTGGTGGAGACCGGGCGCCTCGACATCGGCTCGATGGTGTCGCGGCGGATCACGCTCGACGAGGTCAACGACGCGTTCCGGGCCATGGAGGCCGGCGAGGTCATCCGCAGCGTCATCTACTGATCGGTACCAGCGCCATCGGCAGGTGGCGCAGGCCGGTGTGCTTGTTCGAGCGCGTCCATTCGGGCGCGCCCGCGAGCTCGAGGTGGTCGACCCGGTCGAGAAGCGCATCGAGGACGAGTCGGATCTCGAGGCGCGCCAGGTTGGCGCCGAGGCAGAAGTGCGTGCCGTGCCCGAACGCGAGATGCGGGTTCGGGTCGCGGCGCACGTCGAAGCGGAACGGGTCCGCGAACGCGTCGTCGTCGCGGTTGGCCGACGCCCACCACAGTGTGACCTTGTCGCCAGCGCACACGTGGTGGCCGCCGATGTCGACGTCGGTGGTCGCGGTCCGGCGGTTGTAGGCCGTCGACGACGCCCACCGAAGGATCTCCTCCGTCGCCGTGCCCAGCAACGACCGATCGTCACGCAACGCCCGCCACTGGTCGGGATGCTCGACCAGCGCCATCGCTCCGACCGCGATCGAGTTGCGAGTGGTCTCGGTGCCGGCCGCGATCAGCAAGTTGAAGAACATCTGCTGCTCGGGCTCGGTCGCGATGTCGTTGCGCACGACCGGGCTCAGGATGTCGTCGCCCGGCTCGGGCGCGGCACGCCGCTCGTCGAGCAGGCGCTGGCCGTACTCGAACATCGCCGCGTTCGCCTCGATCGTCGCCGGCGAGGACTCGCCGAGCTCACGGTCGCCGTAGTCGAGCGTCGCCTCCGCCCAGGCGAAGAGCCGGTGGCGGTCGTCCTGCGGGATGCCCATCAGCTCGGCGATCGCCTGTAGCGGCAGCTCGGCGGCGACGTCGAGCAGGAAGTCGCATTGCCCCTTGTCCACCGCCGCGTCGACGATCGCACGGGCGCGGCGCGCGAGCTCAGGTTGGAACCGGGCCAGTGCCTTCGGTGTCACCGACGGCAGCGCGAGGCGGCGGATCTCCTGGTGGTGCGGATCGTCCATCATGTTGAGCAGCACGCCGGCCGCGAACCCGCTCGGCAGGTCCTCGATGAGCGTGCCTCCATCTCGCCGTAGCCCGCCGCAGTGCGACGACAGCTCGGCCGACGCTGCCGCCCGCAGGATGTCGCCGTGGCGGGTGAGCACCCAGAAGCCCTCGCCGCCGGGAGTGTGCGCCGTGGGCTCGTGGAAGAACACCGGCTGTTCCCGCCGCCAGCGCGCGAACACCTCGTGGGGGAAGCCCGCCGAGAAGTTGTCGAGGTCGGTGAGGTCGAACGCCGGGTCGATCGGCGCAGGATATTGCTCTGCTAGAAACGGCGGGCGATGAAGGTGGTGGTGCTGTACGAGTCGATGACGGGCAACACGCGGCGGGCGGCGGAGTTGATCGGCGGCGCGGTCGCCGAGACCGGTGCCGAGGTGTCGGTTCGGCCCGTCACCCGCCCCGACCTGCACGAGCTGTCGGTCGCCGACGTCGTGTTCGTCGGCACCTGGGTCGACGGGTTCGTGCTGTTCGGGCAGCGGCCAGGGCGCGCCACTCGCCTGTGGAGGCTGCCGGTTCTCGATCGCAAGCGGGTCGCTGTGTTCTGCACCTATGCGATCAACGCAGGGCACGCGCTCGACAAGACCGCCACGATCCTCGCATCAAAGGGTGCGCAGATCGTCGGCAAGCGCCAGTTCCGTCGAGACCGTCTCGAGCAGGGCGTGCGCGAGTTCGTGCACGAAGTGCTGCAAACCGTTCCCGCGTGACCTAGGCGGGCGCGCAGAACCGGTTCACGCGGTAGAGCGAGTACTCGTCGGTGCGTGTTTCGCGGCGGACCGACACCCCATCGACGCAGCCGCCGTCGAGCGCGGTCATGCGGTCGAGCAGATCCTGTTCGTTGGTGTGGAACCGGTGGTAGCGGCTGTCGACGAGGACGAAGTCGACGTGGCGTCGCTTCAGGAACGTCGCGTAGCTCGTTTCGCTCGGGAAGCTCCGGCGATGGAGGCTCTCGGGGAAGAACTCGGAGTCGAGCCGGCCCCCGGCGCGCACCACCGCGTACGGTCCGTACTTGCCGTCGCCGAAGGTCAGCACCCGGTAGGTCGCGCCGGGCACGAAGTTGCCCGAGCCGGCCATCTCAGCGACCGTGCGGTCGGGACGACGCACGAGCGCGCCCCAGCCCACGGTCATGCCCGAGATGGGGATGGTCGCGACCTGGCCGGCAACGAGGACGGCCGCGGCGATCGCGGGCGCGTTGGGCCGCCAGTTCCGCCGACGCATCTCGACCAGTGCGAAGGGGACGGCGAGCACGAGTGCACGCAGCGTGAGCGTCTCGACCTCGATCCACATCGTGTACAGCACCGAGTTCTGGCCCGACACGGGTGACAAGAGCGCGACGATCGCAGCCGGCACCGCGACGGCGAGGCTGATGAGCCAGCCGCGAAGGAGCGCCGGCCTGTCGGGCTCCCAGCGGTAGCGGCACGCGACGGTCAGCGCGACCAGCGGGATCAGCACCGGCGCGTGCGTGAGCTGCGCGAGCGCGGCGAGCACGATCGCGGCGGTCCGCTTGTTGTTGCGCCAGCACCCGATCGCGGCGACAAACATCGCCGCGGCCCACAGGAACGGGAGCTGGCCGAGCAGCAGTCCTTCAACCAGCGCTGGGTTGACCAGCGCCGCGACCGCCCACCAGCCGTGGCGCAGCTCCGGGAACGTCCACAACGTGGCGGCCACCAGACTGGCGAAGCCGAGGCCGAGCACGAGCGTGACGCTCCACTCACCCATGAGCGGCCACAGCAGCACCGCCACCATCCAGGGGATGAACGCGTACGGGAACGTCAGCGCGCTGCCGTGCGCCAGCACCGGCATGTGGAACGGGAGGCCATGTCCGTGCCAGAGCTGTGACGCCACCCACCACACGTGGACGTAATTGGACAGGGTGTCGCTCGAGATGACCTCGCGATGGCGCAGCAGCAGCACGAGCACCACGACCCACGCGGCCACGACGACGCCGCGCGCGACACGACCCGCACTACCGTCGCTCGGCGATGCCGCCTGAGTCGCGCTCATCGGTGGCGCTTCGGTCGGTTGCGGTCGGAGCGGCGATGGTGCTCTGCGCGGCGCCGGTGTTCGCGGACGGTCACGAGCCGGCGGCACCGGCAGTGATCGTCACCGCCGGCGCGGTGGGTGTGGCGCTGGCGCTGGCATGGATCAGCGCCCGGTTGAACAGCGGCTGGATCGTCGCGCTGGCCGGCGCCGCGCTCGTCGCCGCGGGCTGCGTGCTCGTTGCGAACAGCCCACGAGGGGTGATCACCGTGCTCGTCGCGGTCGTGATCGGCGCCGGCGCCGGCCTCGCGTGCCCGCAGACCCCCCCGATCCGAGCGACTCGCGTGCATCGAGCACCGGAATCCGGTGCTCAATGCACACCAGTCGACAGGGGACGGGAACCGGGATGGGGATGGGGATGGGTGGCGGCGGGGGGCGCGGGTGGCGCGGGCGCGGTCGCGCTGGGGCTGGAGGCAGGTGGACGTGTTGGCGCGCTGGGGGCGGTCGCCGCCGTCGGGCTCGGTGTCGCGGCGATCGCTGCGGCCACCGCCGTGCCACGTGCTGGACGTGAGCCGGGGACCGGCCGGCGGGCGGTCGCCGTGGTCGCCGCCGGCGGAATGCTCGCCGCCGGCCTCGCCGGCTGGGTGGGCGCGAACGACCCGACCGTGGCGTGGTTCGGTCACGTTGTCGACCACGGCGATCGTGCCGTGGCGCAAGTGGCGCTCACCTTCGATGACGGTCCAGACGACCCGACCACGCTCGAGGTCAGCCGGATCCTCGACGACCACGGCGTGAAGGGCACGTTCTTCGAAGTCGGCGAGGCGGTGGACGCTCGGCCGGACATCACCCGTGCCCTCGCCGCGGACGGTCACCTCGTCGGGAATCACTCGTACCACCATGACGGTTGGCGCTGGCTCGATCCTCAGTATCCGGAGCTCGACCGCACCCAACGTGCGTTCGAGCGTGCGCTCGGCCTGTGCCCCGCCTTCTTCCGGCCCCCGCACGGCCAGCGCACGCCGTTCATGCTCGCGCACGTGAAGCGCGCAGGGATGCATCCGGTGACCTGGGACGTGTCCGCGCAGGACTGGTCGCGCACCGACGGCGCCGCTGTCGCACGGGACATCGTTGGGCGCGCCCGGCCCGGCTCGATCATCCTGCTCCACGACGGCCTCGACGGCAACGTGAACGCCGACCGATCGGTGCTGCGCACCGCACTGCCGCTCATCCTCGACGGCCTGCGCGCCAAGGGTCTCGAACCGGTTCGCCTCGACGAGCTGCTGGGGCTGCCGGGCTACCTGGATCGCTGCTGAGCGCGCCCGGCGCCCCCGCCGCGCCGGGCGCGCCGGCTGCGCACCGCGACGCGCAGCGCGGCAGCCGGGATCGCGGCGAGGTCGATGAACACGTCGACCATGCGGGTGCGGCTCCGGTACAGCGGCACCGGGACGAGAAGGTCGTTGCGCACGCGGTAGCCGAGCCGGCACAGCACCACCGCGACCTCGACCGTCTCGGAGTACTTGTAGCCGCGGTAGTACGACAGCGCATCGGCCAGCGCACCGAGGCGAAAGATCCGGTAGCCGGACTCGACGTCGTGGAGCACCTTGCCGGCCCACAATGTCGCCCACGCGGACAGCATCGCGTTGCCGGCGCGCTTGTAGCGCGGGTAGTTCGACAGGTCGCGGCGTACCAGCAGCGCGTCGAGGTGCTCGTCGATCACGCAGCGATGGAGGTCGTCGATCACGTCGAGGTCGTGCTGGCCGTCGGCGTCGACGGTGAACACGAGGTCGTCCGGCGACAGCTCGCCGTCGTGCAGGCGGCGGCGCAAGTCGCTGAACGCGAGGTAGTACGCCGCCGACATGCCCTGGTTGGTGTCGAACCAGAGCAGCCGGCAGTGGCCAGAGCCGGGCAGCCAGGCCTCGATCGCGGCCCTCGTGCCGTCGGTCGAGCCGTCGTCGACCACGACCAGCTCGTCGACGAAGTTGGAAAGCTTGTCGAGCACGGAGGCGACCGTCGGCTCCTCGTTGTAGGCGGGCACGACCGCGATGCGCCTGCCGGTGCCGCCGGCATCGAAGGCGGTCACGGCAGCTCGTCCTGCACGCCGAGCGGCGACGGCAGCGCGGCTCGGTCGCTCCCTTCGGCAGCCTCCTGCGCGCAGTACCACGCGTAGGTCCGGGCGAGCCCCTCCGCGAAGCTCGTCGACGGCTGCCAGCCGAGCACCGTGCGAGCCTTCGTGCTGGACACGACCCGGGCGCGAAGGTCGCCGGGGCGTGGCGGCCCGTACTCGATCGCGCCGCTGCCGACGAGCTCGCACACCGACTCCGCGATCTCGCGGATGCTCACCGGCTCGGCCCCCTCGATGTTGAAGGTCTCGTTGACCGCGGCGTCGTCGAGCGCACGCACATGAGCTTGTGCGAGGTCCTCGACGTAGACGAAGAACCGGTGCTGGCTGCCGTCACCGTCGATGCGGAGTGGTTCGCCGCGCATGCACCGCTTCATGAACGCGGCCACCACGCAGTTGTCCCGCATCCGGGGACCGTATGGGATGCCGTAGCGCAGGATCGTGTACGGGCGGCCGAAGAGGGTGTGGTAGTCGCGGCACGCCATCTCGGCTGCGATCTTGGATGTCACGTAGAGGTGGCGGTCGGTGTTCGGCTCGAACGGCGTGGACTCGTCCACCACGTCGCCGGTGGTCGCGGCATACACCCACACCGTCGACGCGAGGACGACGCGCCCGGCGTCGGCCCGCCGCGCCGCCTCGAGAACCCGGGCGGTCCCGAGCGTGTTGACCTCAATGGCGAGCGTCGGATCCGCGAGCACGTCGTTGACGTCGGCGATGGCAGCGAGATGAAAGATCACCTCGGCGCCGTCGAGCGCGACAGTGAGCCCGCCGGTGTCGAGCACGTCGACCGGTACCCACTCCGCATCGGCGCGGTGTGGCGGTTTCGGGTCGAGCACGCGTACCGCGCAGCCCGCGTCGAGTAGTGCGTCGACCACGTGGCTACCGATGTAGCCCGAACCCCCGGTGACGGCCACGTTCCGGCCCACCTGCCCTCCTGTTCTCACGACGCCGGTGCGAGCTCGGTGAGCGCCTCTCGCACGGAGCGCACGACGTGGACGGCCTGCTCGTCGGTGATGACTGCCGAGATCGGCAGGCACACGTGGGTCGCGCACACCTGCTCGGCGCGGGGCAGGTCACGATCGACCCACGGTCCGAACACGGGCTGGAGGTGCAGCGGTAGCTCGTACACCTCCCCGGAGAGCGAAACCCGGTACCGCTCGCGCAGCAGGTGCTTGAAGGCGGCACGGTCGACGCCGTGCGGGAGGAACGCGACGTACTTGTAGTAGTTGCACGACGCGTCAGCGGGCACGGCCAGCGGCGTGAGTGGCAGGTCGGCAAGCGCGTCGTCGTAGAGCTTCGCGACTCGTTGCCGGTGGGCGATGAACTCGTCGAGCCGGCCGAGCTGGCTCAGCGCGATCGCGGCGTGCGGCTCGCTCATGCGCCAGTTCGACCCGAGGTGCGTGTGGACGTTGGCGGTGAAGCTCGCCTTGCCCTGGTCGCGGTAGATGCGGGCCTCGGCCGCGAGCACGTCGTCGTCGGTGACGATGATGCCGCCCTCGCCGCCAGCCACGACCTTCGTCGGGTAGAAGCTGAAGGCGCCGGCGATGCCGAACGTGCCTGCCATCCGACCACCGAGCGACGAGCCGTGTGCGTGGGCGGCGTCCTCGAGCAGGAACAGGCCGTGCTCGTCGCAGAGCCGGCGCAGCTCGTGGATGCGGGGTGTGACGACCCCTCCGATGTGGACAGCGACGACACCTGCGGTGGCGGGGGTGATCGACGCGGCGACGTCGTCGATGTCGAGCGCCAGCGTCGCCGGGTCGCACTCGACGAAACGTGGCCGGGCACCGGCCGCGACCACCGCCGCGGCCGTGGCGTAGAAGGTGTTGGCGGGCACGAGCACGTCGCGCCGCTCGACTCGGTGGCCGAGCGCACCGAGCGCACGCAGGCTGATCTCGATCGCGCTGGTGCCGGAGCTCACCGCCACCGCGTGCTTGGCGCCGTGGTGCGCGGCGAATCGCTCCTCGAGCTCCTCACCGATGGGGCCCAGGGTGAGCCTGCCGGTCGCGAGCGCGCGGTCGATGCGGTGGAGGATCTCGGCCCGGTCTTCTTCGGGGAAGTGGACCTGTGCAGGCGGTACCGCGATCCCGGATTCAACGGTGTCCGGGTCGGCGCTCGAAGCGGTCATGGGTGCGGCGACTCTACTGGTCGAGACCATCCGAATGCTTGACACCCCCGCGCTGGTCGTAGTCTGAAGCCGTGCTCGTCGAGCGATGCTGGATCTGCCTGGAGCAACCAGCGGTCACGACGGTGCAGGCACCCGACGGCCGCACGTACCCGGCCTGCGACGTCTGCGCGGTCGAGCACCCTGACGGCCCGCCGCGGAAAGGCACGACGGCAGGCGACACGGCCTGAGCGCTGGTCCGCGAGCGCGCCGAGCGGTGCTCGTAGCGTTCGGGCGGTGATCAAGTACCTCGGCTCGAAGCGGCGGCTGGTGCCCGCGCTCGCCGAGATCGCACGCGCGTCGGCGGCGAGCACCGCGCTCGACCTGTTCACCGGCACGACCCGGGTCGCCCAGGCATTCAAGTCCGCCGGCCTCGCGGTCACCGCGGTCGACACCGCCCGGTACGCGGAGGTCTTCGCCCGCTGCTACATCACGACCGACGCCGAGTCCGTCGACCGGGCCCGGCTCGCCAACGCCATCGAGCATCTCGACGGCCTGGCACCCCGGCGGGGTTACGTCACCGAGGTGTTCGCTGAGCAGGCGCGCTACTTCCGCCCGGAGAACGCGGCGCGCATCGACGCGATCCGCGACGAGATCGCGGACCGCTGGCAGGGGCACGCGTTCGAGCCGATCCTGCTGACCAGCCTGATCGAGGCGGCCGACCGGGTCGACTCGACGACCGGGGTGCAGATGGCCTTCGTCAAGCAGTGGGCGCCGCGCTCGCTCCAGCGGTTGAAGCTGCGGGTACCGGCGCTGCTCGCCGGCCCCGGTGTCGCGATCCGCGACGACGCCGTCGCTGTCGCCTGCAGGCTCGGGCCGTTCGACCTCGCGTACCTCGACCCGCCGTACAACCAGCACCGATACACGGCGAACTACCACGTGTGGGAGACCCTCGTCGCATGGGATGCGCCCGCCCACTACGGCGTGGCGTGCAAGCGCGTCGAGTTGCGAGACCCGTCGACCCGCTCGGTGTTCAACTCGCGCCGCGAGATGCCCGGCGCGCTCCGGAGCATCATCGAGGACCTCGACGCCCGGCTGATCGTCGTGTCCTGCTCCAACGAAGGGTGGGTCGGCATCGGCGATCTGCGCGAGTGGTGCGCGGCGCGCGGCGCCGTCGACGTGATCGCGTTCGATTCGCGACGCTACGTCGGCGCGCAGATCGGCGTGTTCAACCCGCGGGGTGAGCGCGTCGGGTCGGTGTCGCACCTGCACAACGTCGAGTACCTCGTGCTCGCCGGCGAACGAGCGGCCGTGCGCAACGCGGCTGCTGCCGTGCGCGCGCTTCAGTCGAGCAGGGAGGCCACCACCGAGTCGACGGCGGCCAGAGGCGCGGTCGCCACCGGCTCGGGCTGAACGGCACCCGGACGGCCGGACCCCTTGCGTGCCGCGGTGGCGGCCGCGGCCGCATCGTCGCCGGTGGTGTCCATCGTGGCGACGACCGCGGCGGTGAGGAACCGGCTGCGCTGCGCGAACACGTGGCGGTCGCCGAGCCGGGTGCGGGCGAGGCCGGTGTGGTAGCGCAACGGCACGTAGCACCACAGCCGGTCGCGCGCGCGGGTCATCGCCACGTACAGCAGCCGGCGCTCCTCTTCGATTGCGTCGTCGTCGCCGGTCGCGAGATCGGACGGGATGTTGCCGTCGGTGACGTGGAGCACGTGCACGCTGTGCCACTCGGCGCCTTTCGCGGAGTGGATGGTCGACAGCGTCAGCCAGTCGTCGTCGAGGTGCGGCGGCCCGGCGAGCTCGCCGGTCGCCGACGGCGGGTCGAGGACCAGGCCGGTGAGGAACTGCTCGAGGCTCGCGGCCCGCGACGCCGCCGCGGTGAGCTCGTCGAGGTCGGCGACGCGTGCGGCCACGTTCGTGTAGCGCGCCTCGACGCGATGGTCGAGCCACGCGCGTGCCCGCTCGACAGCGGCACCGGGGCCGGTCTCGCGTGCGGCCCGCCGGGCGCCGGCTACCGCCTCCCACATCTCGTCGCCGGGTGGGCCGAGCGCGCCGGCGAGCACCTCGGCCCCGCTGTCGTCGCCGAGCCCGGGCGCCAGCCGGCGCGCGGTGGCGGGGCCGACCCCGTCGATGAGCTGGAGCACCCGGAACCACGCCAGCTCGTCACGGGGGTTCGCGGCGATGCGCAGCACGCACAGCAGGTCCTTCACGTGCGCGGCCTCGAGCACGCGCAGACCGCCGAACTTCACGTACGGGATGCGCCGCGCGGCGAGCTCGAGCTCGAGCAGGTCGCTGTGGTGGGCAGTGCGGAACAGCACCGCCTGGTCGCGCAGCGCCACGCCTTGCTCGTGCGCCTCGAGGATGCGGGCGCACACCGCCGTCACCTGCGCGGCCTCGTCGGTACAGGCCACCAACACCGGGCGGGGGCCGTCGTGGCGGGTCGACCACAGGGTCTTCGCGTGGCGCTTGCCGGTCTCGGCCATCACTGCGTTGGCGGTCGCCAGGATCGACGGCGTCGAGCGGTGGTTGCGGTCGAGGACGACCGCGCCCGCGCCGAAGCGGTCAGGGAACTCCAAGATGTTGCGCTGCGTCGCGTTGCGGAACCCGTAGATCGCCTGCGCGTCGTCGCCCACCGCGGTCACCGTCGCGCCGCCGGCCGCGAGGGCCTGCAGCAGATCGGCTTGCTGCGCGTTGGTGTCCTGGTACTCGTCGACGAGCACGTGGTCGAACTGGCTCTGCACGGTGGCGGCTGCCGCGGAGCGGAACAGCGCGGACCACCCGAGCAGCAGATCGTCGTAGTCGACGAGGTGCGCACTGCGCTTGCGTGCGGTGTAGGCCTCGAACGTGGCGCGCAGCTCGTCGTGGTCGTCCGCGCACCACGGGAACGACTCGCGCAGCACCACCGACAGCGGCGTCGAGGTGGTGACGACGCGGCTCAGGATCGCGGCCATCGTCTCCTTCTTCGGTCGCCGCCGATCGGTGGTGCGCGTGCCGTGGTGCGCGTGCAGCTCGGCGCGGACCAGCGCGAGCAGGTCGGCGGCGTCGGTCTGGTCGAGGATCGTGAACCCGGGGTCGAGGCCGACCGCCCAGCCGTGCCGGCGCAGCAACCGGTTCGCGACCGCGTGGAAGGTGCCGGCCCAGGTGCGGCGAGCGATGTCGTGACCGGCGAGCGCGTCGGCGCGCTGCACCAGCTCGGCTGCGGCCCGCCGGCTGAACGTGAGCAGCAGGATCCGCTCGGGGGCGATGCCGCGCTCGACGAGGGCGGCGAGGCGGGCGGCCAGCGTGGTTGTCTTGCCGGTACCCGCCCCCGCCACGATCAGCAGGTGGCCGCCGTCGTAGCGGGCTGCAGCCTGCTGCTGATCGGTGAGCTGCCCAAACACCTGTTCGATGTTACAACCAGGTTGGCGGGCCGGAGGCGATCCCGCCAGGATGAGCGCGTGGATGCGCGGGACCGGTTGCTCACGCCCGCGTTCATCGAGATCACCGGCGCCGCGCTCTTCTACTTCGTGGCGATGGGCGTCGTCGCGCCCGTGCTGCCGCGCTTCGTGGAGGACTCCCTCGGCGGTGGCGGTACTGCGGTCGGGATCTCCGTCGGTGCGTTCGCCGTGTCCGCCGCGCTGCTGCGACCCGTCGTCGGTCACATCGGCGACCGCCGGGGCCGGCGCGTCCTGGTGCTCGGCGGTGGGACGATCGCGGGCATCTCGGTGCTCGGCTACGCGCTCGCGACCACGCTTCCGGCGATCATCGGCATGCGCCTCCTCACCGGTGCCGGGGAGGCCGCGATGTTCGTAGGCGCGGCGACCGCTGTGCAGGACCTGTCGCCGTCGTCGCGGCGGGGCGAGGCGACGTCGTACTTCTCGGTCGCGGTGTACGGCGGACTCGCGATCGGGCCGGTGCTCGGCGAGTTGTTCCGTACCCACTGGGGGGTGCACGCGGCCTGGTTCCTCGGCGGCGGGCTCTGCTTCGGCGCGGTCCTGCTCGGTCTGCGCATGCCGGTGGCGCGCCCCGCGGTCACCGAGCACGCCCCCGCCGCGAAGCGCCGGCTGCTGCACCCGGCTGCGCTCCGCCCGGGGCTGATCCTCGCCTTGTCGACCACCGGGTTCGCCGGGTTCTCGGCGTTCGTGCCCCTGTACGTCACGCAGCTCGGCCTGCAGGGTTCGGGCGCGGTGTTCGCGGAGTACGCGGTGGCCGTGCTCTTGGTGCGGGTGTTCGGCGCCAGGCTTCCGGACCGTCTCGGCTCGGTCAGGGGCGCGTCGATCGCGCTCGTGTTCCAAGCGGCCGGGTTGCTCGCGATGTGCTTGTGGATGAGCGTCACCGGCTTGTACGTGTCGACGTTCGTGTACGCGATGGGTGTCTCGCTGCTGTACCCGTCGCTGTTCCCCCTCGTGGTCGACGGCGCGCCCGAAGCCGAGCGCAGCCAGGCGGTCGCAACGTTCACGCTCGCGTTCGATGTCTCCCAGGGCCTCGGCGCGTTCCTGCTCGGCATCGTCGTGTCGCTGAGCAGCGAGCGCTGGTCGTTCGGCGCCGCCGCGCTGCTGTCGATCGCGGGCTTGCTGCTGGTGCAGGCCCGGTTGCGCGAGCCCATGCCGGAGCACCCGCCGGTCGCGGGTGGTCTGCAGGTCGCGGTCACGGCCGCCAGCGCCGCGCCTCGCCGTTCGACGCGGCGCGCCTGACGCCGGGCCGGCGTCAGGCGATCCGCTGGACGAAGACCTGCTGCGCGACCGTGCGGCCGAGCGTGCGGTCCTTGCCGTCGACCCGCAGCACCAGCGGCCCGTCGAAGGGGTGCTTCTCCTTCACCTCGACGCGCCCGCCTGGGCGCAGCCCGAGCGTGTCGAGGAACGCGATCACCTCCGGATCGGTCGAGCCGGGCACCGCGACCACCGCCACGTCACCGGGTTCGAGGTCGTACAGCGGCGGCAGGTTCGGCAGGTCGTCGGTCTCCGGCGCCGGGATCGGGAACCCGTGCGGGCATGTGGCCGGGCGGTCGAGGGCGATGAAGATGCGGTCCTCGACCTCCTGGGGCAGATCGTGCTCGAACGAGGTCGCCAGGCGGTCGGCCTCGTTCCAGGCGTAGCCGAGCATGTCCGACAGGAACCGCTCGACGATCCGGTGCCGGCGGATGGCACTGACCGCTTCCCGGCGGCCGCGCAGGGTGAGCTCGACGCCCTTGTAGAGGACGTGTTCGACCAGGCCGCGGTCGGCGAGGCGCTTGACGGTGGTGGTCACCGTGGAGGGGCTCACGTCGAGGCGCTCGGCGAGGTCGCCCGTGTGGGCTGGCTCGTCGCCCTTGGTCAGGCGGTAGACAGCCTTCAGCGTCTCCCGCTCCGACCTGGTGAGCCGCAACTCCTCCTCGCTGTCCATGTACGCCGAAGAATGGTTTTTTGCGCTCCGAAAAGTCAAAGCGGGGACCGGGGCGAGACCGCCTACCGGCGCTCTCGTGCGGTTTCGGGGCGGAGGGTCCCGGCCGCGACCCGCGACCGGTCAGGCGGGGCTCCCCGAGGCCATCACCTCACCCTGACACGTTCGGGCCCGCGTACTCCACGGTGATCCTCAGCAGCACGCGCTGGTCGCGGACCATCGCGGCGCGGTAGTCGTCCCAATCGGGGTGCTCGCCGGCGACGGCGCGGTAGTACTCGACCAGGCCGTCCATCGCGTCGGGGAGGTGCACGACCTCGCACCAGCCGCTCACCACCCGCCACTCGCCGAAGAACTTGTCGTTCAGCACGCACAGCGCGGCGCGCGGGTCGCGCAGCAAATTCCTTGTCTTCGCTGCGGTCGCCCGGCTCGAGATGACGGCCCGGCCGCCGCCGTCCACCGCGACGGTGACCGGCGAGAGCTGCGGTGAGCCGTCCCGGCGGAACGTGTGCAGCACGGCCCGGTGGTTGGTCCGCATGAACTCGAGCGCGTTGGTGATCTCCATGGGCCCAGCCTCGCACGTACGCTTCGTGAATGGCCCGGCGCGACGACGTCGACCCTGGCCCGCCGATCAAGCTCGGCCCGTGCTCGAACGGGGAGTTCGTGCCCGGCCCGCCGGCTCCGGCCGCCCGCGAGGCGATGCGCCTGGCCCAGGTCCGCGCGGCGGGCCTGGCGCGCGCCGCCGGGCTGAGCCGGCGCCGGTTCCTGCTGTCGTCGATGGGCGCGGCGGCCGGCTTGCTGTTCGTCGACGCGTGCTCGAAAGCGCAGCGCCGGGCGACGAACCAACCGCCGCCGTCGGGGAGGTTCGCCGTGCCGAGCGAGGCGGCATCGGACGCGGCCGCCGCGAGCGACGCGCTCGGCGGCCGCGAGGCGATCATCGACGTGCAGACCCACCTGCTCGACTACGAGCTGGCGCCGGATGGTCCCGACTTCTGGAGCGGCTTCCCGCAGAAGGACTGCGGCGAAGCGGACCCGCGCCGCTGCTTCGGCGTAGACCACTGGATGGAGGAGCTGTTCCTGCGCAGCGACACGTCGATGGTCGTGCTGTCCGCGATCCCGGTGGTCGCGGACGCCGACCCGCTGTCGATCGACGTGATGGAGCGGGCGCGGGCCGTTGCCGCGCGGCTGTGCGGCGACGGCCGCGTGCTGCTCCAGGGACACGCGGTGCCCAACGTCGGGCGGCTCGACGCCGCACTCGACGCGATGCGGGAGCTGCACGCGTCTCACCCGATCTCGGCGTGGAAGGTGTACACGCACGCGCCCGGCCCGGGCTGGTCGTTCACCGACGCGACCGGCGACGCGTTCTTGGCGACCGTGGAGGAGATCGCTGCCGCGGGCGGCACACGCATCGTGTCGGTGCACAAGGGCTTCGCCAGCGGCGCGGCCGCGGCGTCACCTGCCGACATCGGTCCCGCGGCGGCCGCCCACCCCGATCTGCGCTTCGTCGTGTACCACTCGGGCTTCGAGCCGGGGAACCGGGAAGGCCCGTACGACGAGCACGGAAAGGGGGTCGACCGGCTGGTCCGCTCGCTGCGGGACGCGGGCATCGGTGCGGGCGCCAACGTGTACGCCGAGCTCGGCTCGACCTGGCGTGCGGTGATGGGCGACCCGGACCAGGCCGGCCACGTGCTCGGCAAGCTGCTCGCCGCAGTCGGCCCCGACAACGTGCTGTGGGGAACCGACTCGATCTGGTACGGCTCACCACAGGACCAGATCCAGGCGTTCCGCGCGTTCGAGCTGACCGCGGCCGCGCAGGAGCAGTACGGCTACCCACCGATCGACGGCGGCGTGAAGCAGCGGATCCTCGGCGCGAACGCGGCACGGTTGTACGGCATCGACCTTGCCACGATCCAGACGACCGCGTGCCGGTTCTCCTCCGAAGACCTCGAGGTGGCACGCCAGGAGACCGCGCTCGGCAACTGGACCTACGGGCCGGTCAGCGCCGCCGCGGTCGCGTCCACGTTCCGGCGCGATCATCCCTGGATCGCGGCGCACTAGCCCGACCGGTCGGGGTCACGTCACCGTCCAGGCGGGTCGTTGTCGACCATTTTGCTCAGCGTCGGGGCCGTCGACGCCGACGAAACCGGTGGCACCCAGGTGGCGGCAACGGCTCGCTGCGATCACATCCCGCCCGGAGCGATGGCCCAGACGGGATGTGATCGCCGGCCGGTCTCCTGCGCCGGCCGTTCCTGCGCTCAGCCGGCAAGGAACGCGGCCATCACGTCGCGATACGGCGCGAGGTCCGCGGTGGCCATCAGCTCACGCGCCGAGTGCATCGACAGTTGCGGCGCGCCGATGTCGACGGTCGAAATCCCGAGCCGCGCCGCGGTGATCGGTCCGATCGTCGATCCGCACGGCAGGTCGGCGCGGTGCGTGTACTGCTGCACGCCGATGCCGGCTCGGGCGCACGCGGTGAGCAGCGGCAGCACCGAGCGCGCATCGGACGCGTAGCGCTGCGACACGTTGGTCTTCACGACGGGTCCGCCGCCGAGCGCGATCCAGTGACCGGGCTCGTGACGCTCCGGGTAGTTCGGGTGCGTGGCGTGGGCCATGTCCGCCGACACGCACGTCGAACCGGCGATGGCGCGGTGCCAGTCGTCGCGGGTGCCGCCGAGACCGCCGTTGATGCGCTCGAGCGCGGTTGCGAGCAGCGTGCTGGCAGCGCCGCGGTTCGAACTGCTGCCGACCTCCTCGTGGTCGAACAGCGCCGCGACCGCGATCGCGCCGGCGGGTTGCGCCGCGGTCGCGATCAGTGCCTCGATGGCGGCCCAGCACGAGCACAGGTTGTCGAGCCGTGGCGCGCTGATCAGCTCGCCGTCGCGGCCGAGCAGCGCACCGGGCTCGACGTCGTGGAACATGAGATCCCAGAACACGACGTCGGTCTCGTCGACGCCGGCGGCGGCCGAGACGAACGCGGCGAATCCCGCGGTGGTGTCGAGCGTCCACACCGGCGTGAGGTGCTGCTGCGGGTTGAGCGTGAGCCCTTCGGTGTTGACGTTGCGGTCGAGGTGGATGGCGAGTTGCGGGATGCGGGCGACGGGGTGGTCGACCCGCACCAACGTGATGCGCCCGTCACGGAGCGCGAGCCGGCCGGCGATGCCGAGGTCGCGGTCGAGCCACGAGTTGTACAGCGCGCCGCCGTACACCTCCACCGCGACGAGTCCCGCGCCGGCGCGGCGCACGTCGGGGTTCGGCTTCACCCGCAGGTTCGGGCTGTCGGTGTGCGCGCCGACGATGCGGAACGGGGTCGTGGCGGTCGCGCCATTGGGGACGACCCACGCGACGAGGCTGCCGTCACGCACGAACCAGTGGCGCCCACCGTGCGGCCAAGGGTCGGTCTCGCCGACCTCCTCGAAGCCAGCCTCGCCGAGCCGGCGCGCCGCCGCGGCACACGCGTGGAACGGGGTCGGGGACTCCTCGATGTACGAGAGCAGGTCGCGCGCGGCGGCGCCGGCGTCGTCGGGCATCCCACGAGGATGCCAGGTCACTGCGAGGCGATCGCGTCGTTCGCCTCGCCCTCGGCGTCGACGAACGGCGCGCCGTCGACGTCGATCACGAGCCGGTCGATGCTTCCGGTGAACGGGAACCGGCCGCGGTAGTCGGTGTCGGCGGCGGAGAAGTCGGTCGCCCAGCCGACGGTGAGCCCCGCGTTGGTGAGCGACAAGCGGTTCCACAGCGTGCGCCCGATCTCGCCTTCGCCGATCGTCACGCCGTCGACGGCGAGCGTGACCTGCGGCGGGTCGAAGCGCACCGCGAGCGTGTGGTCGCCCGGCTGGAGGTCGGGCAGCGGGGCATCGACCCGGTACACCTTCCAACCGGCGAGGTTGTGGACGAAGCAGAGCCGGCCTCCGACCGCATGGAACGACCAGCCACCGAGCACCGACCCCTGGCTCACCAGCACGCCCTCGACCGGCTGGCGCCCGGTGTCGATCGACACGTGCGCGGTGATGGTGTGGGCGCGATTGCGGACGTTGACCGCAACGCTCTCCGGGACCGGGGCTCGGCCCGGCCAGTACACGTAGCGGTTGCGGGGCGCGACCGACGAACGGCGCTCGAGCACGAACTCGGAGAAGGGCCGGTTGTCGAGCGGCAGCACGTCGTTCGCCTCGGCCTCCTGCCACCAGCGCTCGACCATCGCCGCGAGCCGCTCGGGCTCTTGGCCGGCGAGGTTGTTGCACTCGGACGGGTCGGCGCGCAGGTCGTACAGCTCCCACGGCGCGACGTCGAGGCCGGGCTCGTCGAACTGGATGTCGTGGTAGACGACCGCCTTCCAGCCATCCTGGTACAGCGCGCGGCAGCCGAACATCTCGGAGTACTGCACGGTGTGCCGCTCCGGCGCTTCGGCCGCGTCGAAGGAGTACGCGAAGCTCACGCCCGCGAGCGGCCGCTGCGCGACACCGTCGACGACCTCGGGGAACTCGATACCGGTCACCTCAAGCACGGTGGGCACGATGTCGACCGCGTGCACGTATTGCGTGCGCACCTCGCCGCGGGCGCGGATGCCCGCCGGCCAGTGCACGATGAGCGGATCGGCGACGCCGCCTTCGTGCGTCTCGCGCTTCCAGCGCCGGAACGGCGTGTTGCCCGCCACCGTCCAGCCCCACGGGTAGTTGTTGTGCAATCGGGGTCCGCCGATCTCGTCGAGGCGGACGAGTGCCTCATCGACCGTGCTCGGCAACATGTTCCAGACCCGGTCGTCGTTGAGGGAACCGGTGGGGCCGCCCTCTGACGACGCGCCGTTGTCGGAGACCACGATCGTGAGTGTGTTGTCGAGCTCGCCGAGCGCGGCGATGCGGTCGAGCACGCGGCCGATGTGCGCGTCGGCGTGCGACAGGAACGCGGCGAACGCCTCCATGTAGCGCGCGTAGACCCGTTGCTCGTCGGCCGACAGGCTTGACCACGCAGGCACCCAGTCGGGCCGGGGCGACAGCTCGGTGTGCGGTGGCAGCAGGCCCATCGCCTTCTGACGCGCCAGTGCCTCCTCGCGCCACACGTCCCAGCCGCGGTCGAACCGTCCGCGGTAGCGGGCGAGCCATGCCGCTGGCACCTGGTGCGGCGAGTGGCACGCACCGGTGGCGAGGTAGAGGAACCACGGCTTGTCGACGTCGACGTGGCGCAGATCCTCCAGGTACTCGATGGCGCGGTCGGCGAGATCCTCGGTCAGGTGGTAGCCGTCCTCGTACGACGCGGGAGGATCGACGAAGTGGTTGTCGTGCACGAGCGACGGCACGAACTGGTTGGTCTCGCCCGCGAAGAACCCGTACCACCGCTCGAACCCGCGGCCGAGTGGCCAGCGGTCGCGGCGAGCCCCGAGGTGTGACTCGTCCTCAGGGGTGAGGTGCCACTTGCCGACGGCGTACGCCGCGTAGCCCTGCGGGGTGAGCATCTTCGGCAGGAACGCGACCGACTTCGGGGTGCGGGCGTCGTAGCCCGGGAACCCGGTCGCGAGGTCGACGACGCGTCCGACGCCGCACGCGTGGTGGTTGCGACCGGTGAGCAGGCAGGCGCGGGTCGGCGAGCACAGCGCCGTGGTGTGGAAGTTCGAGTAGCGCAGGCCGTTCCCCGCGAGCCGGTCGAGGTTGGGGGTTTCGATGTCCGAGCCGAAGCAGCCGAGCTGCGCGTAGCCGACGTCGTCGAGCACGACGAGCAGGATGTTCGGCGCGCCTGCCCGCGGTCGCGGCTCGTCCGGCCACCACGGCTCCGACTCCCAGTGGTACCGCCCGATCCGCCCTTTGAACTCGCCCGGTTCCATGGGCTGCAGCATGGCGCGAAGTGGTTCGTGCGCGCCGCACGGAGCCGGTACGATGGCGACGCTGCACGGGCCAAGGGCGTCCCGAGCGCGTGGACCAGTCGATCCGACGCACGAACGGGAAGCTGCCAGTGCATCCATCTCGCGCCCAAGGCTTGTACGACCCTGCCTTCGAACACGACGCCTGCGGCGTCGGCTTCGTCGTCGACATGCACGGCCGGGCCAGCCACCGCATCATCGAGCTCGCCATCGGCTCGCTGTGCCACCTCGACCACCGGGGTGCGACCGGCGCGGAGGCCAACGTCGGCGACGGCGCCGGCATCCTCGTGCAGGTCCCCGACCGGTTCCTCCGGTCGGTGGTCCCGTTCGGGCTCCCGCCCGCCGGCCATTACGCGGTCGGCTGCGGCTTCCTGCCCCGCGATCCGGACGCGTGCGCGGCCACGATGGCCGCCATCGAGGCGATCGTCGACAGCGAGGGCCTCGTGGTCCTGGGATGGCGCGACGTCCCCCATGACGACTCGATGATCGGCCAGATGGCCCGCGACGCGGAGCCGACGTTCAAGCAGCTGTTCGTCGCCGAGCCCGACCACGCTGCCGCCGGCATCGACCTCGACCGCCGGGTGTACGTGGCCCGCAAGCGCATCGAGCACGAGACGCCGACCTACTTCCCGTCGCTGTCGGCGCGCACGCTCGTCTACAAGGGGATGCTCGTCACCCAACAGCTCACCGAGTTCTACGCCGACCTCAACGACGAACGGTTCGAGTCGGCCCTCGCGCTGGTCCACTCGCGCTTTTCGACCAACACGTTCCCGTCGTGGCCGCTCGCGCACCCGTACCGGATGATCGCCCACAACGGCGAGATCAACACCGTCATGGGCAACGAGAACTGGATGCGCGCCCGCGAGGCGCTGCTGCACTCCGACCTGATCCCCGGCCTCGAGCGCGCCTTCCCGGTGTGCACGCCGGGGTCGTCGGACACGTGCCGGTTCGACGAGGTGCTCGAGCTGGTCCACCTGGGCGGCCGCTCGCTGCCCCACGCCGTGCTGATGATGATCCCGGAGGCGTGGGAGAACCACGAGTCGATGCCCGCCGACAAGCGGGCCTTCTACCAGTTCCACGCGTCGCTGATGGAGCCGTGGGACGGTCCGGCGTCGATCGCGTTCACCGACGGCACCGTGGTCGGCGCGGTGCTCGACCGCAACGGGTTGCGGCCGTCGCGGTACTGGGTCACCGCCGACGGTCTCGTCGTGATGGCGAGCGAGGTCGGGGTGCTCGACATCGACCCAGCCGAGATCGTCCAGCGTGGCCGGCTCCAGCCGGGGCGCATGTTCCTCGTCGACACGTCGCGGGGCCGGATCATCGACGACGACGAGCTCAAGGGCGAGCTTGCCGCCCAGCACCCATACGGGGAGTGGCTCTTCGCCGGCCTCGTCCACCTCGACGACCTGCCGGCGCGCCACTTCCTCACCCCGCAACACGGATCGGTGATCCGCCAGCAACGCGTGTTCGGGTACACGACCGAGGAGCTGAAGGTCATCCTCTCGCCGATGGCGAAGGCGGGCTACGAGCCCATCGGGTCGATGGGCACCGACACGCCGATCGCGGCGCTGTCGGACCGCCCGAGGTTGTTGTTCGACTACTTCCAGCAGCTCTTCGCCCAGGTCACCAACCCGCCGCTCGACGCCATCCGCGAGGAGCTGGTGACGTCGCTGTCGTCGACGCTCGGGCCCGAGGGCAACCTCCTCGAGCCGACACCCGCGTCGTGCCGCCAGATCGTGGTGCCACACCCGATCCTGTCGAACGCCGACCTCGCCAAGCTGCTCTACATCAACGAGGACGGCGACCAGCCGGGCTTCAAGCCGTTCGCGGTCGACGGCCTCTATCCGGTCGAGCAGGGCGGCGACGGGCTGCGACGCGCCCTCGACGACGTGCGGGCGCGGGTGAGCGAGGCCATCGAGGCCGGGGCGAAGATCATCATCCTGTCCGACCGCCACTCGAACGAGGCGATGGCACCGATCCCGTCGTTGCTGCTCGTCTCGGCGGTGCACCACCACCTGATCCGCGAGAAGACTCGCACCCGCGTCGGGCTCGTCGTCGAGTGCGGTGACGCGCGCGAGGTGCATCACATGGCGCTCCTGCTCGGGTACGGCGCCGCCGCGATCAACCCGTACCTCGCGTTCGAGTCGATCGAGGACCTGATCGACCAGGGCTACCTGCCGGGGCTGTCCAAGGGCCAGGCGATGCGCAACTACATCAAGGCGTGCGGCAAGGGCGTGCTCAAGGTGATGTCGAAGATGGGCATCTCGACGGTCGCGTCGTACACCGGTGCCCAGGTGTTCGAGGCCATCGGGCTCAGCCAGGACCTGGTCGACGAGTACTTCACGGGCACCACCAGCAAGCTCGGCGGTGTCGGCCTCGATGTGCTCGCTGAGGAGGTGGCGGCGCGGCATCGCTACGCGTACCTCGACCGGCCCGAGGAGATCGCGCACCGCACGCTGTGGCCAGGTGGGGAGTACCAGTGGCGCCGCGAAGGTGAGTACCACCTGTTCAACCCGCAGACCGTGTTCAAGCTGCAGCACGCGACACGGACGAAGCGCTACGAGATCTTCAAGGAGTACACGCGCCTCGTCGACGACCAGGCGGCGCGGCTGGCGACGCTGCGCGGCCTGTTCCGGTTCAAGGAGGGCGTGCGCAAGCCGATCCCGATCGAGGAGGTCGAGCCGGTCTCGTCGATCGTCAAGCGCTTCTCGACCGGCGCCATGTCGTACGGGTCGATCTCGAAGGAAGCGCACGAGACGCTGGCGATCGCGATGAACCGCCTCGGCGGCAAGTCGAACACCGGCGAGGGCGGCGAGGACGCCGACCGGTACGTGCCCGACGACAACGGCGACCTGCGCCGCTCGGCGATCAAGCAGGTCGCGTCGGGTCGCTTCGGGGTGACCTCGGAGTACCTCACCAACGCCGACGACCTGCAGATCAAGATGGCCCAGGGAGCCAAGCCCGGCGAGGGCGGCCAGCTCCCGGGCCAGAAGGTGTACCCGTGGATCGCGAAGACCCGGCACTCCACGCCGGGTGTCGGGCTGATCAGCCCGCCCCCGCACCACGACATCTACTCGATCGAGGACCTCAAGCAGCTCATCCACGACCTGAAGAACGCCAACCCGTCGGCGCGGATCCACGTGAAGCTCGTGGCCGAGGTCGGCGTCGGGACCGTCGCCGCCGGCGTGTCGAAGGCGAAGGCCGACGTCGTGCTCATCAGCGGCCACGACGGCGGCACCGGCGCGTCGCCGCTGACCTCGCTCAAGCACGCGGGCGCACCCTGGGAGCTCGGCCTGGCAGAGACGCAGCAGACGCTGCTGCTCAACGGCCTGCGCGATCGCATCGTGGTGCAGACCGACGGGCAGCTCAAGACCGGGCGCGACGTGATGATCGCGGCGCTGCTCGGCGCCGAGGAGTTCGGGTTCGCGTCGGCGCCGCTTGTGGTGTCCGGCTGCATCATGATGCGCGTCTGCCACCTCGACACGTGCCCGGTCGGCGTCGCGACGCAGAACCCGGAGCTACGGAAGCGGTTCAACGGCAAGCCCGAGTTCGTCGTGAATTTCTTCGAGTTCATCGCCGAGGAGGTGCGCGAGTACCTCGCGCAGCTCGGGTTCCGCTCGCTCGCCGAGGCCGTCGGGCACGTCGAGTCGCTCGACGTTCAACCGGCGATCGACCATTGGAAGGCGCGGGGTCTCGACCTGTCGCCAATCCTGCACGTGCCCGAGTCGCCCTGGGAGCAGGACCGGCACTGCACGAAGGCGCAGGACCACGGCCTCGACCGCGCCCTCGACCAGACCCTCGTGCAACTGTGCGAGGGCGCGCTGGAGGACGGCGCGCCGGTGACGCTGGAGCTGCCGATCCGCAACGTGAACCGCACCGTCGGCACGATCCTTGGACACGAGGTCACGAAGCGCTACGGCGGCGCCGGCCTGCCCGACGACACCATCCAGATCACCTTCACCGGCTCCGCTGGGCAGTCGTTCGGCGCGTTCGTGCCGCGCGGCATCACGCTGCGCCTGTACGGCGACGCCAACGACTACTTCGGCAAGGGGCTCTCCGGCGGCCGGCTCACCGCCCGGCCGCCCGAACGGATGCATCCCGACTTCGTGCCGGAGGAGAACATCATCGCCGGCAACGTGATCCTCTACGGCGCGACCAGCGGTGAGGCGTACATCCGTGGCGTCGTCGGCGAGCGCTTCTGCGTGCGGAACTCCGGCGCGACCGCAGTGGTGGAGGGGGTCGGCGACCACGGCTGCGAGTACATGACCGGAGGCCGGGTCGTCGTGCTCGGACCGACCGGACGCAATTTCGGCGCCGGCATGTCGGGTGGGCTTGCATTCGTGTACGACCCCGAGGACACGTTCGTGCGCCGGCTCAACTTCGAGATGGTTGACCTCGACCCGCTCGAGCCGGAGGACGTCGAGTGGCTGCGAGCGACGCTGCGCACCCACCAGTCCGAGACCGACTCCTCGGTCGCGGCACGCATCCTCGCCCGCTGGCACGAAGAGGTGCGCCACTTCAAGAAGGTGTTCCCGAAGGACTTCAAGCGGGTGCTCGAGGCCATGCGCACCGCGCAGGAGCAGGGACGCGACGTGAACGAAGCGATCATGGCGGCCGCCCATGGCTGAGCGCACGAACGGTGGTCGGGCGAATGTTGGTGCGTTGTGGCCCCTATCGGGGCCACAACGACCCGGAGAACGGATGTGGTCGCGCGGTGGTCGGGCGAATGTTGGTGCGTTGTGGCCCCTATCGGGGCCACAACGACCCGGAGAACGGATGTGGTCGCAATGGATGGGGTTGGGGCGACATGGCTGATCCCACTGGCTTCCTGAAGTACGGGCGCAAGAACCCCACACGGCGGCCGGTGCCGGTCCGCATCCGGGACTGGCGCGAGGTCTACGAGCCGTTCGGCGAGGACGACCTGCGCACGCAGGCGGCGCGCTGCATGGACTGCGGCATCCCGTTCTGCAACAACGGCTGCCCGCTCGGCAACATCATCCCGGACTGGAACGATCTGGCCTGGCGCGAGCACTGGCACGACGCCATCGAGCGCCTGCACGCGACGAACAACTTCCCCGAGTTCACCGGACGGCTGTGCCCGGCCCCGTGCGAGGCCGCGTGCGTGCTCGGCATCAATCAGGACCCGGTCACGATCAAGCAGATCGAGGTCTCCATCATCGACCATGCGTGGGCCGAGGGCTGGGTCGTGCCGATCCCGCCGTCGGTGAAGACCGAAAGGCGCGTCGCGGTCGTCGGCTCGGGTCCGTCCGGTCTTGCAGCCGCGCAGCAGCTCACTCGCGCCGGCCACGACGTCGTGGTGTACGAACGTGCCGACCGGATCGGCGGGCTGCTCCGCTACGGCATCCCCGAGTTCAAGCTCGAGAAGCGGCATCTCGACCGCCGGCTCGCGCAGATGGAAGCCGAAGGCACGGTCTTCCGGACCAACGCGAACGTCGGCGGCAACGTTCCCGTGAGCGAGCTCGACGAGTACGACGCGGTCGTGCTCGCCGGCGGTGCGACCGCCTGGCGCGACCTGCCGGTGCCCGGTCGCGAGCTCGGCGGCATCCACCAGGCGATGGAGTACCTGCCGTGGGCGAACAAGGTGCAGCAGGGCGACCTCGACGAACCGCCCATCACGGCGGCGGGCAAGCGGGTCGTGATCATCGGCGGCGGTGACACCGGTGCGGACTGCCTCGGAACCGCGATCCGCCAGGGCGCGACCGAGATCCACCAGTTCGAGATCCTGCCCCGCCCGCCCGACGAGCGGCCCGAGGCAAACCCGTGGCCAACGTGGCCGATGATCTTCCGGGTCTCGTCGGCCCACGAGGAGGGTTGCGAGCGGGTCTTCTCCGTGAACACCGAGTGCTTCCTCGGCGACGACGACGGCAACGTGCGCGCGCTCCGGGCGCACCAGGTCGAGATGGTCGAGGGCCGGTTCCAGAAGGTCGAGGGCACCGACTTCGAGCTGCCGTGCGAGCTGGTGCTGTTGGCCATGGGCTTCGTCGGTCCACAGCGCGCCGGCCTGCTCGAACAACTCGGTGTCGAGCTGGACGCGCGCGGCAACGTCGCCCGAGACAGCCGGTTCGCCACGAATCGAGAGCGGATCTTCGTCTGCGGCGACATGGGTCGCGGGCAGAGCTTGATCGTGTGGGCCATCGCCGAGGGTCGAGCGTGCGCGGCCGCGGTCGACGAGTGGCTGATGGGCACCACCGCACTCCCGGCACCGATCACCCCGGACGCGCGACCCTTGACGTAGTGCTGAAGCTCGCTGCGGCGGTCGGCGTCCTGTTGCTGATCGTCCCCGCGTCCGCCACCGCGGCGCGCCGCCCGCCCGAACCGGTGGCGTTCTGGCCTCCTCCGGTGCTCGCACCGGAGCGGCTCGTGGCCGAGGCCGTGCGCGTCGACAGCCGCGGTGGCGGCGAGTTCGACGTCGGCACCGGTGTCGGCGTCGGTAGCCACGCCGTGCTGACGAACGCGCACCTCACCACCGGCCGGGCGACGTTCGTGACCCGCTGCAACGACGCCGTCTTGACCGTGGGGCGGATCGAGCGAGCGGCCGGCGGCGTGGACCTCGCGGTGGTCGTGACCGCCGGGCAAGACCTCGTGCCGATCCAGCTCGCGACCGAGGACCCCGTTGCTGGTCAGGTGGTCACGATGATCGGCTACCCGGCGGGGGAGCGCACGGTCGTCCCGGTGCGGATCGAAGGGACGCTGCGCCGTCCCCAGCAGGGCACCGTGCTGCGGTTCAGTCCCGAGCCGGCGCCCGGCCAGTCGGGCGGCCCGCTGGTCGACGACAACGGCCGGCTGGTCGCCATCGCGTACGCGGAGGACACCGCCGGCGGCCAGGGCCTTGCCCTGCCGGTGTCCCGGATCCGTGCCGCGCTCGACCAGTGGCAGCGCGACGGCGTGCCGGTCGCGGCCACGGATCGTGGGGATCCGGGCGCGATCGCCCCCCGAACACCCGCTTGCGGCTGAACGGGCGCCAAGGGGCAGAGCGCCCGAAGCACCCGAGTTCAAGAAATCCCGCCAGCGGGCCGATCAACGAGCGAGGCGACAGGCCGCCTGCGTCATCTCGAGTGAGGCGTCGATGCTGCGTAACAACTTCCGCACCAAGCTGCTCGGCATCATCACCGTGCCCCTCGCGGGACTGGTGGCGATCACCGCGTTCGCCGGGTTCGGCCGGTGGACCGACGCGAAGGACGCCGCCAAGGTGCGGAACCGCATCGACGTGATCGCCGCGGCCACCCAGCTCGCGCACCAGGTGCAGCTGGAGCAGGCGGCCTCCGCGAACGTCGTCGCGAACCCGAACGCCGACCGCGCCGACCTCCTGGCCCAGCGGACCGCGACCGACAAAGCCGTGCAGACGTACCGCGACGTGGTCTCGCGCGCCGGCGACGTGAGCAGCACGGCCTTCGACGTCGCGCTCGACCGTGTGCGCCGGAACCTCAACGCGCTCGCGACCTCGTACCGCGGTGCCATCGACCTCGGCACCGACACAGCGTCGATGAGCGCGGCCTTCGCCGAGATCGGTTCGTCGATCTCCGACCTCATCGGCACGGTCGCCGACGAGGCAACTGATCCGTCGCTCGCACGGGAGGCGTCGGCACTGGCCGCGCTCTCGCACGCGAAGGATGCGGCCGCGAAGGAGTGGGCGGTGCTCGACGTCGCCCTGTCGCGCGGCGCGTTCGTCGGTGCGGAGCAAGGCACGTTCCAGGGTGCCGTCGCCGACCGTGCGAAGTGGATGGGCATCCAGCAGGGTCTGGCCACGCCGGAGTCGCGATCCGCGCTGCAGGTCCGGCTCTCGGGTCCCGCGATCGGCACGTCGGAGGCGATCGAGCGTGACGCGCTGAGCGGCAAGAGCACGTTCGACGCCAACGGCACGCCGATCGTGCTCATCAAGGGTGATGTCACCGTGTGGAACAACGCGATGCACACCCGCCTCGACCTGATGAACGAGGTGGTGACCTCCGACACGGCGAACCTCGCCGCTCACGCGTCGAGCATCGAGCAGAGCGCGACGAAGGATCTCGAGACCTTCCTGTTCATCGCGGCTGCCGCGGTGCTGGCGTCGACCGCGCTGGCCCTCGTGCTCGCCCGCCGGGTAACCACGCCGCTGCGCCAGCTCCGCAACGCCGCCGAGCGGCTCGCCGACGAGCAGCTTCCCGCGCTCGTCAACGGGCTTCGGCATCCCGGCGAGGACGACGAGAACTACCTCGTGACGACGCTCACGCCGATCGAAGTCACGAGCCACGACGAGATCGGACAGCTGGCGCGCGCGTTCAACACCGTGCAGACCGTCGCTGTTGACGTCGCGGCCGAGCAGGCGACGCTGTTGCGCAAGGGAATCAGCGAGATCTTCGTGAACCTCGCCCGTCGCAACCAGGTGCTGATCGACCGCCAGATCGAGTTCCTCGACGAGCTCGAAGCCACCGAAGACGATCCCGACCAGCTCGCGCAGCTCTACCGGCTTGACCACCTCGCCACTCGCATGCGTCGCAATGCCGAGTCACTGCTCGTGCTGTCCGGCCACGAGCCGGCGCGGACCAGGAGCCGGCCGGTCCCGCTCTTCGACGTGGTGCGCGCCGCCATCGGCGAGGTCGAGGACTTCTCCCGCATCGAGCTCGCGTCGTTCGACGACGTCGACGTGCTCGGCAACGCCGCCGTCGACCTCGGCCACTTGCTGGCCGAGCTGATGGACAACGCCGCGCACTTCTCGCCGCCCGACACGCAGGTCACCGTCGAGGGCCGTCAGGGGCGCGCCGGGTACTCGATCACGATCACCGACTTGGGCATCGGCATGACCGACGAGCAGCTCGCGGAGGCGAACGAGTTGCTGGCATCGCCCCCGCCGGTCGGGCTCGCGCTCGGCCGGTCGCTCGGCTTCACCGTCGTTGGTCGCCTTGCCGCCCGCTACGGCGTGAGCGTGCGCCTGCTCTCCGGCGAGCAGGGTACGAAGGCGATCGTCCACCTGCCCCAGCACGTGATCGCGTCCAACGAAGCCGACGAAGCCTGGGCGCAAGCCGCGTCGGCCGAGGCTGCGGGTGAGCCGGACCCGGTCGTGGTAGTTGAGCCGGAACCGGCCCGTGAGCCTGTCGTGGAGCACGTGCCCGAGCCGGTCGCGGAACTCGCCCTTGAGCCGGTCGAGGAACCGGCTTCCGAGCCGTCGCTCGACGCATGGGTCGACGCATCCGCGCCCGATCCGACGCCCGCCATGTTCTACGACCAGGAGGCCGACGAAGCGTTCGTCGACGCGACCTGCGACGTCACCGGCGCGAACACCGACGAGTTCGAGTCGGTCATGCGGGCGGCGTGGGGCGACGCGGACACCGCCGATGCCGCGCCCGACGAGATGCCGGACGACGGCGACCGCGAGCGCGATCGGGCGATGGCCGCGTGGGTCGAGGCGTTCGGAGAAGGCGCCGACGCGGTCGTCGAGCCGCTGCTGCCCGCGGCGCCGGCCCAACCGACGGATGCTCCGGCATCGCTGCGCGACGCGCTGCCGCAGGGCGCCAGCTTCGACGAGGGCCTCGCCGCCCTTGTGCACGGCGACGAGATCTTCGGGCCGCCGCAACTGATCGAGCCGCCGGTGGTCGCGCCACCGACCACCACGTCGCGCGAGCCGGCACCCGAGCCCCCCGCGTTCACCGAGTCCGCCCCGTCTGACAAGGCGGCGGGAGTCGGCGGCGATCTCGCCACGCCGGCGACGCCGGGTGGCCTCACCCGCCGGGTGCGCCGCACGCTCGACGGGGTGGAGGGCCTTGATCGGTTCCGCGCCGCGCCGAGCGGCCCGTCGATCCTCGCGACGAAGCGCTCGCCCGACGACGTCCGAGCGATGCTCGCTCGCTATCGCACCGGCCTGCAGCGTGGGCGCGCCGGTGAGGCCCCGATCGAACCGGAAGCGGAGAAGGGATGATGGACGATTCGCTGAGCACCGCCGCGAAGAACGTCGGCTGGCTGATCGACAACTTCGTCGAGCGCACACCCGGCGTGCAGGAGGCGATCGTGGTGTCGTCCGACGGTCTCCCCATGGCGATGTCCAAGACGCTCGATCGCGACGCCGCCGACCGGTTCGCGGCGGTCGCCGCAGGGCTCATCGGTCTCGCGTACGGCGCGGCCGGGCGATTCGGTGGCGGCGCGGTCAACGAGATCATCGTCGAGATGGAGCACGCGTTCCTGTTCGTCACCGGCATCAGCGACGGGTCGTGCCTCGCGGTCGTCGCCGACGCGGGCAGCGATATCGGCATGATCGGCTACGAGATGGCGGTGCTCGTCGACCGGACCGCGACCGTGCTCACGCCGGAGTTGCGCGACGAGCTGTCGGGGTCGCTGTTGCGATGATCTGGGAACGCGCCGGAGGGCCGGACCGCGAGCTGCGGCTCGTGCGTCCGTATGCGCTGACGGGTGGGCGGACACGCGCCCGCGTGGGTGACTTGCCCATCGAGGCGTTGATCATGTCGATCGTCCCGGCGGGGGAGCGGGACAGGTTGCGTCACGAAGCGCGGCGGATCGTCGAGATGTGCGACACGCCGATCTCGGTCGCGGAGGTGTCGGCCCGCATCCGTGTGCCGCTCGGCGTTGCACGTGTGCTGGTTGGCGACCTGGTCGCCGACGGACTCGTGGAGGTCCATCGCATGGAGAACGGGAACGGGCGCCCTGACGTCCGGCTGCTGGAGCGAGTGCTCGATGGACTTCAAGCGCTCTGACACGCCGACGCTGCCGGGCCGCACACCGGCGGCCGGCGGTGGCGCGAAGGCCAAGCCGCTGCCGGTGAAGATCGTGGTCGCCGGCGGGTTCGGCGTCGGCAAGACGACCTTCGTCGGGTCGATCTCCGAGATCACGCCGCTCACCACCGAGGCAGCATTGACCGAGGTGTCGGCGGAGATCGACCGCACCCGGGAGGGCACCGCCAAGACTTCGACGACGGTCGCGCTCGACTTCGGCCGGCGCACGCTCGGCAACGACCTCGTGCTCTACCTGTTCGGCGCGCCGGGCCAGCCGCGATTCCAGTTCATGTGGTCCGACCTGTGCCGCGGGGCGATCGGTGCGGTCGTGCTGGTCGACACCCGGCGGCTCGAGGACTGCTTCGACGCGGTCGACTACTTCGAGCAGCTCGGCCTGCCGTTCCTCGTTGCCGTCAACTGCTTCTTCGGGACCGTATCCCACTCGGTCGAGGAGGTCCGCGACGCGCTGGCGGTACGGCCTGAGGTACCGGTCCTGCTCTGCGACGCGCGGGAGCGGGAGTCCACCAAGACGATGCTGATCGAGCTCGTGCAGCACGCACTCGAACTCGCTTCCGGCACCAGGCGCTGAGCAGACTCGGCGGGTGCCCGGGCTGCCCGTCGTCATCGTCCATCGGGATCAGCCGGCGCGGCTCGCCGCCACCATCGCCGCGTTCCGGGCGCAGGAGATCCCGGTCGACCTCGTGGTGGTCGACAACGGGTCGAGCGTACCGCCCGTGCTCGACGACCCGTCGACCGTCGTGATCGAGGCGGGCACGAACCTCGGGTTCGGGCCTGGGGCCAACGTCGGGTACCGCTACTTCCTCGAACGCCGTCAGGACTGGGAGTGGATCGCGCTCGCGCCCCACGACGCCCTCCCGCAGCCCGGGTGCCTGCGCACGATGCTCGAGGTGCTCGCGGCGCGGCCGCGGGCGGGGCTCGCCTGCGCCGATGTCGGCGATGGCGCCACCCCGGTTGTCGATCGCTACTTCGGCGGAATCCTCGTCCCTTCGACCACCACCGAGGGTTGGGAGCCGGCTGGGCACCCGCATGGCACGCTGATGCTCGCCCGCCGCGGCTGCCTGGAGACGGTCGGGCTGTTCGACGAGCGCTACTTCGCGTACTGCGAGGAGGCCGACCTCGCGCTGCGGGCCGCCGAGGCGGGCTGGGAATGCGGGCTGATCCGCGGCGCGATGGTGCGCAACGCGTACGTCGGGTCGACATCGGCGGTGATCGACTACCTCCAGCTCCGCAACACGTTGCTGCAGGTGCGCGAGCACTCGGGCCGCTACCACGCGTTCATCCGCTTTTCGATCGCGCTGTGGCACCTCGCGTCGGGCGCGGTCGTGCCGCGGCGGCGCGGACCCTACTGGGACGCGCGCGCCCGCATCGTCGCGCTGCGCGACTTCGCGCGGGGACGCTTCGGCCCACCGCCCGCGTGGTTGTTCGATCAGGCCACTTCGCCGCGCTCGGCCGCGGCGATGCGGGGCCGGACGCTCGCGAGGTAGTAGCCCGAGATCAGCAAGCCGCCGACCACGGTGAAGATCCCGAGGAGGATCGCGGCGATCCACGCGACGCGCCGGCGTCCGGCCAGCGCCCAGGCCCACCCTGGCCGGTGCGCGGCGTCGAGCATCGCCCAGATCGACACGCCGAGCGGGATGCACGCGAACGTCGCGGTGACGAGCGCGAGCAGCCAGTCGGCTGCGCTGTACGCCTCGGCGGCAACCACCGGCGCGGCCATCCCTGCAAAGTACTGTCCCGCGCCATGAGCCCACGCCTGTCTGCTCGGAGCCGTTCGGTCGCCGGACGGGTCGCGGTGATCACCGGTGCTGCCAGCGGCATGGGGCGCGCCACCGCCCACGTGTTCGCAGACGAAGGCGCGCGGGTTGCGGTCACCGACGTCAACGGCGACGGTGCCGAGGCGGTCGCCCGCGAGATCAACGACGCCGGTGGCACTGCGGCGGCGTGGACGCTCGACGTGCGGTCCGACGAGCAGGTGCGCGCCGTCGTCGCCGGGATCGTCGAGCGGCTCGGGCCGGTTGACATCCTCGTCAACAACGCGGGCGTGTCGACGGTGGCGCCGATCGACAGTGACGAGTTCGATCGCCAGTGGGACTTCACCTTCGACGTGAACCTCCACGGCCAGACCCGCATGATCCGCGCGTGCCTGCCATACCTCATGCGTGATGGCGAAGGACGAATCGTGAACATCGCGTCGACCGAAGGCCTCGGTGCGACCGGCTCGATCTCGCCGTACACGGCGTCGAAGCACGGGGTCATCGGGCTGACCCGCTCGCTCGCGGTCGAGCTCGGGGCGCGGGGTGTCACGGTGAACTGCGTGTGCCCCGGCCCGATCCACACCGGCATGACCGCGCTGATCCCCGACGACGCGAAGACGAAGTTCGCGCGGCGTCGCGTGCCGCTTCGCCGCTACGGCGAGCCCGAGGAGGTCGCGCACGCCACCGTGTCGCTCGCGCTGCCGGCGAGCTCGTACATAAACGGTGCGGTGCTCGTCGTCGACGGCGGGATGCTGGCGAAGAACACCTAGCTGGTCGATCCCGCGGCCGCCACCCTGCGGCCATCCCGGCAGAACGCGCGCTCTCGCCGTGGCCCCGCAGGCCGAGCGGGCGGCGAGGACCAGCCTCAGGCGCGGCCGACCAGCCGCAGCAACGACGGCGGGATCCCGTCGTCGCCCCGATCGAGCATCGCGGCCCGCTCGACGTTGATCACGTCGTGGTAGCGAGCGGTCCAGTCGTCCCATGGCCCGCGCCCGATGCGATCGGGATCGCCGTCCGCGGCGACGCACGCGCGCAGGTAGTCCTGCAGCGCCCGCACCTCCTCCTCGCCGCCGATCGGACCGTGCCCGGGCACCACGATCGGCGCGAGCTCGACGAGCTCGTCGAGCGCGTCGGCCCACGCCGCGGGATCGCCCTGATGCGCGAGCGGCGTGACGCCGAACGAGCACATCGCACCCGCGAACACGACGCCCGCACCCGGCAGCACCACGACGAGGTTCTCGGCCTGCTGACCGGTCATCGGGATGGCGGCGAGCGCCGGGGTCAGCTGCACGGGCGCGGCGACGACGTGGGTCACTGGCCGGGTGCGGAACTCGTCATCGATCTCGCTCGCCACGTCGGGATAGAGCCGGCGCAGCACCTCAGGGTCGGCAGGCTGGTCGAGGTGCGTGCTCGTCTGGCGGCGCCCGTAGATGGCGGCGAGCCGGAACCGCGTCGTGCCGCCGGTGTACTCCGCGTTGCTCGAGGTGAGCACGACCCGGCGTACCGGCGCGCGGAGCGCGTCGACCGCGTCGCCGAACGGTCCCCACTGCGACGGCGCGAGCAGCGTGTCGATGACGGTGATGCCGTCGTCGTCGACGACGACGCCGGCGTTGGCCCGCCCCGGCGCGCCGGGAAGTTGCAGCCAAGCATGGACGCCGGGAAGGAGCTGGTCGAGCACCCGTTCAACCTAGGAGCGTGGCGATCCAGCGCCGCACCGCGTCGAGGTCGCGGTCGACGGCGAGCGCGACCGCGAGCGCGATACGGGCCTTCTGCGGGCCGAGATCCCCTCCGCCGATCACGCCGAGGCCGGCGAGTGTGTGGCCGCCGCCCGGGCCGCCGTAGATGGGCGCGACCGCGCCGGTGCTGCACCGGCTGGTGACGACGACGGGGATACCGCGGGCGATGGCCCGCTCGATGCCCGGGAGGAGCGAGCCGCTGACGTTGCCGGCACCGGTGCCTTCGAGCACGAGACCTTGTGCCCCGCGGTCGACGTGCCAGTCGACGACAGCACCGTCGATGCCGCCGTACGAGCGCACGATGGCCACGGCGGGCTCGACCGGCGCAGCGTCGGGCGGGGGCAGCGGGACCGCGGGCCGCGGTGTCGGGGTGCCGGTCACGACGTCGACCGGCCCGCGCGCGGGTGAGCGGAACGTGTCGAGCGCCTGCGTGTCGGTCTTCGTCACCCACCGCGCCTCGTGCACCTCTCCCGCGAGGCAGACGAGCACGCCCCATCGCTTCGCCGAGCCGGAGCGCGCCAGCGCGATCGCGGCGCGGAGGTTGTCGGGGCCGTCGGGGTCGGGGTCGTCGGCGTTGCGCATCGCACCGGTCACGACGATGGCCTTGGCGGGCCGCGCGGGCGCGCTCGTGAGCAGCTCGGTGAGGAACGCCGTCTCCTCGAGGGTGTCGGTGCCGTGCGTGATCACGACACCGGACGCGTCTGCGTCGCGCGCGGTGAGCGCGATCTTCGCCATGTCGTCGAGGCCCAGGTTCCAGCTCGCGCCCTGGGCGACGTCGACGATCTCCACGTCGTGCCGGCCGAGGTCCCCGACGGTGGCGAGCAAGTCGGCGCCGCGCAGCGCGACCGAGACGCCGCCGTCCCGCTGGCGCATGCTGGCGATCGTGCCGCCTGTCGCGACGAGCAGCACCGTGTCAGCCATCGCCGGTTCGCGCCATCGGGTTCGACCTCCGGTCGGCCAACGGTACTGTGCCGCTCGTGGCCGGTCCGGAAGTCGTCCTCGCGGGGCTCGCGTTCGGCGAAGGACCTCGCTGGCACGATCGCCGGCTGTGGTTCTCCGACATGTACGCCGGCGCGGTGCTCGCGTTCGACCCCACGTCGAGCACCGCGGAGACCGTCGTCGAGGTGCCTGGCTCGCCGTCCGGCCTCGGCTGGGCGCCGGACGGCTCGCTGCTGATCGTGTCGATGGACGACCGCCGGTTACTGCGCCTCGACGCAGGAGGCGGGCTCGTCGAGGTCACGGATCTGTCCGGCTACACGGAACACCCGATCAACGACATGGTCGTGGCCGCCGACGGCACCGCGTACATCGGGTCGTTCGGCTTCGACCTGCACGCGGGTGAGTCGCCGCGCACGACGGTGATCCTCGCCGTCGCGCCTGACGGGACGAACCGGGTGGCCGCGGACGACCTGTCGTTCCCGAACGGCATGGTCATCACGCCCGACGGCACGACACTGGTCGTGGGGGAGTCGTTCGCAGCACGGCTCACCGCGTTCACGATCGGCGACGGCGGCGAGCTCGGCGACCGGCGCACCTGGGCCACGCTCGAGGGCGGCGCGATGCCCGACGGCATTTGCCTCGACGATGCGGGCTGCATCTGGGTCGCATCACCGGGTACCCGCGAGTGCCTCCGCGTGCGAGAAGGCGGCGAGATCCTCGATCGGGTGCCGACCGGCGACCGCATGGCGATCGCATGCATGCTCGGCGACGACGACCGCCGCACGCTCTACATCCTCACCAGCAAGGGACTCGACCCGCTCAAGGCGCGCGAGATGCGTACCGGCAGGCTCGAACGCGTCCGGGTGGAGGTCCCGGGCGCGGGCCTGCCGTGAACGACTACGTCCCGCCCCTCGGCGACATCCGGTTCGCGCTGGAGCACCTCGTCGACCTGGGTGCCCTCGCCGCGCTGCCGCCGTTCAGTCATGCCGGCCCCGACACCGTGTACGGCCTGCTCGACGAGTTCGGCCGCTTCGTCGCCGAGGTGCTCGCGCCGATCGACCGCGACGGCGACCAGCACGGCGCGACCTACGACCCCGCGACCTCGCAGGTGCGGACCGCACCGGGTTGGGTCGACGCGTACCGGCGGTACGTCGAGGCTGGTTGGGGCAGCGTGCCGTTCGAGCCCGCGCACGGCGGCGGCGGCTTCCCGTGGCTCGTCGCCATCGCGATGCAGGAGCTGCTCACCTCGGCGAACATGAGCTTCTCGTTGTGCCCGTTGCTCACCCAGGGCGCGATCGACATGCTCACCGTCCACGGCAACGAGGAGCAGCAGGAGCGCTACCTGCGGCCGATGATCGCCGGTCGCTGGACCGGCACGATGAACCTCACCGAGCCGCAGGCCGGCTCCGACGTCGGCGCGCTGCGGACCCGCGCGGTGCCGTCACCCGACGGCGACGGTAGCTGGCGAATCACCGGCCAGAAGATCTTCATCACCTACGGCGAGCACGACCTGACCGAGAACATCGTGCACCTCGTCCTTGCCCGCGTGCCCGACGCACCGCCGGGCACGAAAGGCATCTCGTGCTTCATCGTGCCCAAGCGTCTCGTGAACGAGGACGGCTCGCTCGGCGCGCACAACCGCGTGCGCTGCATCGGCATCGAGCACAAGATGGGAATCCACGCGTCTCCGACGTGCACGCTCGACTACGACGACGCCGTCGGCTACCTGATCGGCGAACCCAACGCGGGAATGCGTTACATGTTCACGATGATGAACATCGCCCGGCTCTCGGTCGGGTTGTCGGGTCTCGCCATCGGCGAGCGCGCGTACCAGCAGGCGCTCGACCATGCCGTCGAACGCCGCCAGGGACGCGCCATCGGCGCTCCGGCAGGCGAGTCCAGCCCGATCGTCGACCACCCGGACGTGCGCCGGATGCTGCTCACGATCCGGGCGACGGTGGAGGCGATGCGCGGGCTGGTCTACGCGAACGCGGAGGCGGTCGACCTGGCGCGCCACGGCCGGTCGGATGAGACGCGGGTGCGAGCGCAGGAGCTCGTCGACCTCCTCACGCCGGTGACGAAGGGCTGGTGCACCGACATGGGCACCGAGACCGCGTCGCTCGCGCTCCAGGTGCATGGCGGCATGGGCTACATCGAGGAGACCGGCATCGCCCAGCGCTATCGCGACATCCGCATCGCGGCGATCTACGAAGGCACCAACGGCATCCAGGCGATGGATCTCGTCGGCCGCAAGCTGCCGATGCGGGCCGGCGGCGTGGTCGATGACTTCCTCGCCCGCGTCGAGCGCGCCGGCGAGGGCCTCGGAGAGCTGCGAGCCGCCTACGACGGCGCGGTCGGCGCGCTGCGCGAAGCCACCGCGTGGGTCCTCGCGAACGGTGCACGCGACCCGAACGACGCGCTCGCGGCCGCCACGCCGTACCTGCGCCTGTTCGGGATCGTCGCGGGCGGCTGGGTGATGGCTCGCCAGCTCGCCGCGGCACGGGCGCACGGCCTCGCCGCCAAGGAGCTGACCGCGACGTTCTATCTGCGTGAGCTGCTCCCGCAGGCGACCGGCCTGGTGCCGGCGGTCACCGCGGGCAACGAGATCCTGGCCGCGCTGTCGCCCGAACAGCTCGACTCCCGGCGCTGAGGCCTGGTCAGACGAGTCCGTCGTCGAGGTAGCTGCGGCGCTGGATCAGCCGCAGCAGCCGGTTCAGAGGATGGTGCTCCGACAGCCGGCGAGCAGGTGCCGACGGTGGTGAAGCGAGCAGCTCGCGCGTCTCGAACGCGATCGCGTACAGCCGGAGCCGGTCCTTCAGCCGGGGTGCGCTGAACAGCGCCGGGTACTCCACCCGCAACCAGTCCGGCACCTCTTCGTACAGCTCCGGCGTCGTGCGCTCCGCGTAGTCGTCGGCCACATGCAGGAACGGGTACGCGCAGAAACGCAGCAGCACGTCGAGATCGAGGTCGCGAGGGGCAGGGCGGGACCACTCGAAGTCGATCAGCGCGCTCACCTCGTGGCCGTCCCACAGCACGTTCTCGAACGTCAGGTCGCCGTGGATGAGCGTGCGCGTGTCGAACGGTTCGAGCACGGCTGCGGTGCGGCGCACGTACCCGGTGACTTCGCGGATCGCCGCCGCGTCGACGTGGGCCATCGATGCGACACGCGCGAGCCCCTCGAGCAGCGTGGCGACGGGTTCGATGCCCTGCCCACCCCGCAGCAGCGGAGGCGTGCCGAGATCGGACAGCTCGGCCATCGCGTCCGGCGGCGGCGTGGTGTGCAGCGAGCGTAGCATCGCCGCGAGCTGGCGGACCGCGTTGCGCCGTGACTCCGGAGGCATCGCGGGCCACGAACGGCTCAGCACGATGCCCGGGCGCCGGCGCGCGATGAGCCAGTCGTAGCCGCTCCCGGTGCCGTACGCGACGATCTCGGGGTACCGGACCTCTGCAGGCAGCAGCGGACCGAGCCGCGCTTCGCGCCACAGCCGCTTGTCGAGGCGGCGGTTGACGCGGATCACGTAGTCGTCGCAGAGCCAGACTTCGTTCGTCACGCTGCTGGCACGGCTGAGCTGCGCGTCGGGATCGAGGCCGGCAGCGGCGAGCGCGTGCTTCGCGCGCGCGAGTGCGAGCCCGGTGGATCGTGTCCCTCCGGGGCGAACGCTGCTCATCGTCACTCTCCGAATTCCGCGATCACCGCGTCGGACAGCGCTGGCCATTCGTGAATCGCCCACTCGCCGAACTGGGTGCGGGTGAGGCAGACGAGTGCCAGGTCGAGCGACGGGTCGACCCACAGGAACGTCCCGCTCTGGCCGTAGTGGCCGAACGTGGCCGGCGAGTTCGCCGTACCCGTCCAATGTGGTGACTTGGCGTCGCGGATCTCGAAGCCGAGCCCCCAGTCGTTGTCACGTTGCTGGCCGAACCCGGGCAGGATGCCGGCGAGGCCGGGGAACACGACGCGGGTCGCAACCGCCAGCGTCGACGGGTCGATCAGAGCCGGGGTCAGCAACTCCGACGCGACGGCCGCGAGGTCACGCGCGCACGACGCGGCGCCTGACGCGGGCGAGCCGAGCAGCGCGGTGGCCCGCAGCCCGAGTGGTTCGACCACCGCCTCGTGCAGGTAGCGCGCCATCGGCATGCCCGCACCGTGGGCCACCTCGCCGGCGAGGATCTCGAAGCCGGTGTTCGAGTAGATCCGGCGGGTTCCGGGCGCGGCGATCGGCGTGGTTCCTTCGAACGGCAGGCCGGAGGCGTGGGCGAGCAGGTGCCGGATGGTCGAGCCGAGCGGGCCGGCGGGCTCGTCGAGGCCGACGGTGCCTTCTTCCACGGCGACGAGCACCGCCAGCGCGACGAGCGCCTTCGTCACCGACGCAAGCGGAACCACCGCGTCGAGATCACCGTGCGAGGCCAGCACGCCGCCCTTCGCGGCCACGGCGACGGTGGCGCCGGAATCCGGCCACCGCTCGACGGCCGCGAAGGCGGCAGAGCCCAGCATGGTTGGGGGTCTACCACCCGGCGGAACGGGTTCGTTAGGGTCGGCTGGAATGACCCGCCGGATCGGGCCCGCCATCGCGGTGTTCGCCGCGCTCGTCGCCTCGCTCGTCGGCTCGCTGGCGGCCGTCGCGGGTCCTGCCCGTGCCGCCGAGGCGGCGCCGCTGCCGCGTGCCGCCCAGGCGCCGCCGCTGCCGAAGGCGTACGTGCTCGTCGACGCCGACACCGGCGCCGTGCTCGCCCAGCAGGACGACCGCACCCCGCGGCCTCCGGCGAGCACGATCAAGCTGCTCACCGCGCTGATCGCCGTCGAGCGCCTCGATCCCAGGGCCGGGATCCCGATCAGCCCGCTGGCCGAGAGCATGCCGGCCCGCAAGATCAACGTGAAAGCCGGGCAGGTCTGGCAGCTCGACCACCTGCTGCACTCGATGATGATGGTGTCGGCGAACGACGCTGCGGTCGCGGTGGCCGAGAAGATCGGCGGCGGCAGCCTCGACGGGTTCGTGCGCATCGCGCAGCAGACCGCGGACCGCCTCGGTCTGGCCGACAACCCGATCCTGTACGACCCGTCCGGTCTCGACGACGAGTTCTCGAACAAGGGTGGTGACCGGATCAGCCCGCGCGACCTCGCGATCATCTCCCGCGCCGTGCTCGCCCGGCCCGAGCTCCTCGGCGTCATCAACACGCGCGACTACCAGTTCACCGGTGGTGACGGTCTGCCGCACACACTCAGCAACCACGACCTGTTCCTCGACCTGTACCCGGGCGCGAACGGCTTGAAGACCGGTGCGACCGAACTTGCCGGCCACACCTTCGTCGGGTCCGCGACGCGCAACGGCCGCACGATGCTCGCCGTCGTGTTCGACGCGGTCGACTACTACGGCTCGGCCGCGGCGTTGCTCGACCAGGGGTTCAACACGCCGGTCAGCGCCGAAGCCGGTCTCGACCACCTGCCGCCGGTCGTGCCCGACGCCGCGAAGGACCGGGTGCCCGAGCCCTCGCCCTCGCCCGTATCGGGCGTTGCCGCGCCGGCCGCGTCGGTGAGCAGCGGCCGCTCGCTCGTCGACACGCCGGCGTTCGCGGTGCTGGTCCTGCTCGTGGGTCTCGTGCCGCTGGTCGCGTTGCGGCGTCGGGTGATGCGCCGCGGGCTCGCGCTACACCGCGTCCCAGACGAGGCTCGTGCCAGCCCCCGGCTCGAGCAGCAGCGCGGCGGGCTCCTGCTTGTCGATGTGGCCGATGAGCCCGTTGTAGATGCCGTAGCCGACGAGCTGGCGTAGCCGGGGCGAGAACCGCCGGACGGTCTCGCGGGGCAGGCCGAGCTGCTGGTTCTCCTGCTGGCGGATGTACCCGGCGCAGTAGTTCATGGCGATGCCGACGCGGCGCTCGTTCGTGGTGTTTGCGCCGCCGCCGTGCCAGAGGCTGCCGTGCCACACGAGCACGGAGCCCTTCGGCATCTCCGCCGGGATCGTGTCGTAGTGCTGGCCGTAGTTCGGGTTGTGGTCGCGGCGGTGCGAGCCGGGGACGATCCGTGTGGCGCCGTTCGCCTCGGTGAAGTCGGTGAGCGCCCACATCGTGTTGCAAACCGTCGGCGGATGCGGCTTCGGCAGCGGGATGAGCTGGTCGTCGGCGTGGATCGGCTGCGCGACCTCACCCGGACCAATGGATATCGATGACAGCGACGACACGAGGCAACCGGGATCGAGCACCCGCTCGACGATCGGCAGGACCGCCTCGTGCACCGGGATCCGCTCGTAAAGCGGTCCGTGGGCGAGCAGGTTGTAGATCCGCCAGGTGCGTTCACCTTCGAAGCTGTTGTGGGCCGGTTCGATGCCGAGGTCGTGCTCGAGACGCAGCAGGTCCGCCGCGAGCGCATCCACGAGGTCGGGCTCGATCACGTTCTCGAGGATCGTGTAACCCTGCTCGTCGATCTCTCGTACATGAACGTCGACGTCGCGCACCCTGCCAGTCTGCATTCCCCCCATTCTGGCGTCGCTCACCTCGGCATTTCGAAGTGAGCGACGCCAGAATGGGGGGATGGCCATCTATGACGTCCCCATCCACGCGCTCGACGGGGCTCCAGCCGACCTTCACGCCTACGAGGACAAGGTCGTGCTGGTCGTGAACGTCGCCTCGAAGTGCGGGTTGACCCCCCAATACACGGGGCTCGAGGCGATCCACGAGAAGTACAAGGACCGGGGGTTCACGGTCCTCGGGGTGCCCTGCAACCAGTTCGGCGGCCAGGAGCCCGGCTCGCCGGACGAGATCGCCACCTTCTGCTCGACCAACTACGGCGTCACCTTCCCGCTCACCGAGAAGGTGGAGGTGAACGGCGACGGCCGGCACCCGCTGTACCAGCAGCTCGTCGACGTCCCAGACGCGGCCGACGGGCACACCGGCGACATCCGGTGGAACTTCGAGAAGTTCGTGATCGCTCCCGGCGGTGAGGTGATCGCGCGCTTCAACCCTATGGTCGAGCCGGAGTCGGCCGAAGTCATCGCTGCGATCGAGAAGGTGCTCCCGCAGTAGGCACGTCACCGCGGCGGGCACGCGCCAGGGCGCTGCTGCTCGACGTCTCCCCGATCCGCGAATCGCGTCAGTACCGGCTGCTGTTCAGCGGCCAGATGGTGTCGTTCTTCGGCCGGCAGCTCACGATCGTCGCGACGCAGATCCAGATCTTCCAGCTCACCGGGTCGTCGCTGCAGGTCGGCCTGCTCAGCCTCGCGCAACTCGGTCCGGTGATCGCGTGCTCGTTCTTCGGCGGCGCGCTCGCCGACGCGGTCGATCGCCGGAAGCTGCTCATCGCCGCCAATGTGTCGATGATGCTCACGAGCGTCGGCCTCGCGGCGAACGCGATGGCGGGTGTAGGGCTCGTGTGGCCGATATACGTGTGCACCGCGCTGAGTGCCGGGCTGTCGTCGATCGACTCACCGACCCGCAGCGCCGCGGTCGCGATGCTGGTTCGCCGCGAGCAGATCCCCGCCGCAACCGCGCTCAACCAGACCGGCTATCAACTCGGCCAGGTCGCGGGTCCCGCGTTCGCGGGTGTCGTGATCGCCGCCGCGTCGCTCGCGGCCGCGTACTGGATAGACGTCGTGACCTTCGTTGTCGCCCTCGTGCTGCTCCTACGCATGGGCGCGATGACCCCGGAAGGCGGTGGGACCCGGCTGGGGCTCGGCTCGATCCGTGAGGGCATCCGCTACCTGCGTGGGCAGCGGGCCGTGCAGGGCACGTTCCTGATCGACATCGACGCGATGGTGTTCGGCATGCCGCGCGCGTTGTTCCCCCAGCTCGGCACCGAGCTGTACCACGGCGGCCCCGGCATCGTGGGGTTGCTCTACGCCGCGCCCGCGGCCGGTGCGCTTGTCGGCGCGGTCACCACCGGTTGGGTGAGTCGGGTGCGCCATCAGGGCCGTGCCGTGCTGTGGGCGGTCGTCGTGTGGGGCGCGGCGATTGCCGCGTTCGGCGTCGCGCGCTGGCTGCCGCTCGGCCTGTTCTTCCTCGCCGTCGCCGGCGGTGCGGACGTGATCTCCGCGGTGTTCCGCGGCACGATCCTCCAGCTTCAGGTGCCCGACCGGTTGCGCGGCCGTCTCAACGCGCTCAACATCGCCGTCGTCACCGGCGGCCCCCGGCTCGGCGACGTGGAAGCAGGTGCGGTCGCGGCCGCGACGACCGCGACGATCTCGGTGATCTCCGGCGGCCTGCTCTGCATCGGCGGCGTCGCCCTGCTCGCGCGGACGCGCCCAGAACTCGCGCAGTGGCGGCCACCGGATAGCGTGGACGAGATCACATGAGCAAGACGTTCGAGGCGCTCGGCCTCTCATCCGACCTGGTTACGGCGCTCGACCGTGCGGGGATCTCGCACCCGTTCCCCATCCAGTCGCTGACGATCCCCGACGCACTCGCGGGCCGGGACGTGTGCGGCAAGGCGAAGACCGGTTCCGGCAAGACGCTCGCGTTCGGGTTGCCGCTGCTGGAGCGCACGCCGGCGGCCGAGCCAGGGCGGCCGACCGCGCTGGTGCTCGTGCCGACCCGAGAGCTGGCCGTGCAGGTCAACGACGTGCTCGCGCCGCTCGGGCGGGATCGAGGCGTCCGGCTCGGGCTCGTGTACGGGGGCCAGTCGCTCGAGCGTCAGGCACGGCGGCTGAAGGACGGCGTCGAGATCGTGATCGCGACCCCCGGCCGGCTGATCGACCTGCTCGACCGCAAGGCGGTGTCGCTCGAAGGGGTCGGGTGCGTCGTGCTCGACGAGGCGGACCGCATGGCTGACATGGGGTTCCTGCCGCAGGTCGAGTGGATCCTCCGCCACATCGGCGGACCGCACCAGACGCTGCTGTTCTCCGCCACCCTCGACGGCGCGGTCGACGTGCTGGTGAAGCGCTACCAGCGCGACCCGGTGTTCCACGAGGTGGCGTCGCGCACGATCACCGTCGACGAGATGGTGCATCGCTTCCTGCTCGTGCACGAGCTCGACAAGGTGAAGGTCGCCGCCGCCATCGCACGCGGCGCGGCCCGCACGTTGATGTTCACCCGTACGAAGCGCACCGCGGACCGCCTCGCCCGCAGCCTGAAGGGCGAAGGGGTGCGAGCGGCGGCGATCCACGGCGACCTGCCGCAGCGGGTCCGCGAGCGGGCGCTCGACGACTTCTCGAACGGGCGGCTGCCGGTGCTCGTCGCGACCGACGTCGCCGCTCGCGGCCTGCACATCGACGACGTCGAGATCGTCGTGCACTACGACCCGGCGCAGGACCACAAGACCTACGTGCACCGGTCCGGCCGTACCGCCCGCGCCGGCGAGTCCGGTGTGGTGGTGACGCTGGTGCTGTGGAACGAGGAGCTCGAGGTGAAGCGACTGTTGCCGCGCATCGGCGTGAAGCAACCGATCGTCGAGGTGTTCTCGAACGATCCTCGACTCGCGGACCTCGCCGAGTGGGACCCGGCAGTGACTGCCACGCCTGCCGCTCGGTAACGTCTCGCCCCATGTGGGGGCGAGCGCGCTGGATCCGGACGCCTGCGGTCGACATCGCGCTCGCGTTCGCGTGGGTGCCATTCGCGGTCGCGGCGCACGCGGTGAGCGGAGACCCGGACGCGCTGGCGCGGCTGTTCGGGTTCACCTTCCTGTTGTCGTTCTTCCACCAACCGCTGACGCTGCCGCTCGTCTACGGCGACCCGGACCAGTTCGCTCTGCGGCGGCGCACCTTCACGTGGAGCCCGGTTGTGTTTGCTGTGCTGATCACGGCCGGCCTCACCGTTTCGCTCGTGATCGTCGCCGTTGTCGCGGGACTGTGGAACGCAGAGCACACGTTGATGCAGCGCTTCGGTCTGACCCGCATCTACGGGCGCAAAGCGGGGGAGGAGGACGGCTCACTCGAGCGGTGGATGCTGGTGTCGTGGCTCGTGCTCGCCGTGGTCTGGATCGGCGCCGACCCCGCGACGCCCAGCCGGGTGGCGCGCCTGCCCCTCGGTGACCTGAACACGGCGTCGCTCGACCGGTTGACCGCGTTGCGTCCGTTCATCTCGATGCTGGTCGTTCCGGTCGCGGTCACGGCGGTGGTGCTCGCGGCGCGGTGGGTCGCCTGCGAACGTCGCCGCGCGGGCCGCGGTGACGCGAACCCCGCGAAGTGGGTGTACGTGGGAGCGACCGCCGGGTTGTTCGCGTGGATGCTCGTCGACCCGGTGGCCGGCTTCGTCGGATACGTCGGCGCCCACGCGGTGGAGTACTTCGTGATCGTCCACCACGCGCTCGGCAGCCGGTACACCGACGGCTCGGGTGGGGTGCTCGGCGCCGCGGTGCGGCCACCGGCGGGGCGGGGTTGGTTCTTCGCCGGGTACGGGGCCGTGCTCGTCGCGCTGATCCTCGTGCTTGACCGGTTCGGCGGGCCGGAGGCGTACGGGTTCGCGGTGCTGCTGCTCGGTGGCCTGCACGTGTTCTACGACGGCTTCATCTGGAAGTTGCGCCGCCCTGCGGTGGCGCGGGGGCTCGTGACGAGCGGCGCTCAGCCGATACCGGCGAACGCGAGCGCATAGAGCACCGCGGTCAGCGACATCCCGTCGGGCATCTCGCCGCGCTCCGCGATCCGGCGCACGTCCGCGACCTGCACCCACTCGATCCGCTCGGCCTCGCCGGGGTCGGTCGGCTCGCCGACGTGGGTCGCGCCGTCGGCGAGGTAGACGTGGAAGCGCTGATCGGACAGCCCGTTGGTCGGCTGGTAGGTGACGAGGTGGCGCAGCGGGCCGGGCGCCCAACCGGTCTCCTCGATCGTCTCGCGGGCGGCGGCCTCCTCGGGCGTCTCGCCGGGCTCGATGCCGCCGGCGGGGATCTCCCAGCCCCAGGTGTCGGTGATGAACCGGTGACGCCAGAGCAGCAGCAGCCCGCGGTCGGCGTCGTGCACGACGGTCCCGGCGGCCTTGTGGGGCATCCGCACGACGTGGTGCTCGAATCGCTCCCCGCCGGGCAACTCGACGTCGACGAGCACGAGCCGCACCCATTCACTGTCGTAGATGGCCCGTTCCCCGTGCACCGTCCAGCGCATCCCCAGGAACTTACGGCCCCCACGGGGCGCCACATTGGACGTTTGGCGACACCCCGGTGTCGCCGACGGTGCCGAGAACGGCGCGGGCGGATTCTGGGCACGCGCGACGACAGGATCTGTCGCAGAACGTTCCCAGAAGCGCGGCAGCACCAGCCGGGTCGCGCCGCACGCTCCGCGGCCGCGACGTCCCCGATCCGTACAGTGGGCGCGTGCTGACGGCCCGACGCCGCCGCGCCCTCGGCGCGTTCGCGACCCCCGACGACGTCGCGCGCCGCCTCGCCACCATCGCGCTCGACGGTGCGCCCGCTCGCCCCGTCATCTGCGATCCGGCCTGCGGCGAGGGCGCGTTCCTCCTCGCCGCCGCGCGAGCCCTCGCGGCACGTGGCCTCGACCGGGGGTCGATCGCGCGTGAGCTCCTGTACGGCTGCGACATCGACCCCGACGCGCTCAGTGCGGCACGAGCCCGAATCATGTCGTGGTCCGGCGTCGACCCCGGCGACCACCTCGTCGTGGCCGACGGGCTGCGGGCACCCGCCAGGTGGCCGCGCAGGTTCGACGCGGTCGTCGGCAACCCGCCGTTCCTGAACCAGCTCGAACGGGCCACCGTGCGCCGTGCGCCCTTACCGCCGGCGCTCGCGCCCTATGCCCGCGCCTACACCGACACCGCGTGGCTCTTCCTGATCGCGGCCCGCGACCTCCTGCGCCCCGGTGGCCGCGCCGTCCTCGTTCAGCCGCAATCGGTGGTCTCCGCGCGCGACGCAGGACCCGTGCGCGCCGCCCTCGCGGCCGACCTCGCGGGTCTGTGGTGGTGCGACGAGCTGCTCTTCGACGCGAGCGTGCACGTGTGCGCGCCCGTCATCGGCCGCCCCTCCCGCATCGTCGAGCGCTGGACCCGCCGAGACGTGGTGCCCATCGCGCCGTGCACGGGGCCGGTCAGGTCGTGGCAAGCGCTCGTCCCGCACGACGCCCCGCGCGTCGACCTCGACCCCGCGGCGCCCACGCTCGGCGACATCGCGACGGCCACAGCGGGCTTTCGCGACGAGTACTACGACATCGCCGCGCACGTGGTGGACGAGCCAGCCGGCGATCGACCGTTGCTCGTCACCAGCGGGCTCATCGACGTGAACACGATCCGATGGGGCCAGCGCCCGGCGCGCATCGGGCGCACGACCTACGGCCATCCCCGCGTCGACGTTGCCGCGCTCACCCCGCGGGTACGCCGCTGGTTGGAGCAGCGGCTCGCGCCCAAGGTCGTCGTGGCGACGCAGACGAAGGTGATCGAGGCGGCGGTCGACGCGGATGGTTCGTGGGTGCCATCGACCCCGGTGATCTCGGTGCACCCGGCCGCGCACAGCGCTGCGTGCGGTGCGCAACGGGTCGACCCGTGGCGGCTAGCGGCCGTGTTGCTGGCGCCGCCGGTGACCGCGTGGGCCGTCGCCCGCAGCGCGGGCAGCGCGCTCGCCCCCGGCGCGATCAAGCTCGCGGCCCGCGACGTCCTCGACATCCCCCTGCCCGCGGGAGCCGGCGCGAATCAGGCGTGGGACGTCGCCGCGGCTGCCCTCGCAGCAGGCCGCACAACCGACGCGGCCGCGTCGATGATGCGGGCCTACGGCGCCGATGCGCGCGTGCTCGACTGGTGGTGCGAACGGGCCGGAGGGCTTCTCGATGGGACGAACCGGTCGGGGCGGCCATCATGGAGGGCGTGAGCCGGCGCGTCCATCCCTCGATGCTCCCGGCCTCCGGCGCGTGGCGGCCCGGCGACGACCCCGGCCAGCGGCAGTTCTTCCGGTTCGCCGACGACCGGCCGTTCGTCCTCGAAGGGGGTGGCGCGCTGCGGTCGATCACCATCGCCTACGAGACATGGGGCACCCTCGACGCCGCTGCAGGCAACGCCGTGCTCGTCTGCCATGCGCTCACCGGCGACAGCCACGCGGCCGGCCCGCTCGTCGAGGGACACAAGACCCCGGGGTGGTGGGACGGCCTGATCGGCCCCGGGCGCGCTCTCGACACCGACCGCTACTTCGTCGTGTGCGCGAACGTGCTCGGCGGCTGTCAGGGGACGACCGGCCCTGCGTCGCCGCACCCCGACGACGGCGAGCCGTACGCGTCGCGCTTCCCGGTGGTGTCGATCCGCGACTGGGTCCGCACCCAGGCCGCGCTCGCGGATCATCTCGGCATCGAGCGATGGCTCGCCGCCGTCGGCGGCTCCATGGGCGGGATGATGGTGCTCGAGTGGGCGATCATGTTCCCCGACCGGGTGCGCGCCGTCGTGCCGATTGCCGCGTGCACCGCGGCTTCGGCCCAGCAGATCGGTTGGTGGAGCACCGGCCGGCGTGTGATCCAGCTCGACCCGCGCTTTCGCGGCGGCGACTACTACGACGCCGCGCCCGGCGACGGCCCACACGAGGGTCTCGCGCTGGCACGCATGATCAGCCAGATCACCTTCCGCAGCGACGACGTGTTCACCGACCGGTTCGGCCGTGAGGTCGTCGAGCCGCTCAACGGCGGGTTCTCGCTGTGGCAGCGCTTCGAAGTCGAGCGTTACCTCGAGTACCACGGCGACAAGCTCGTGCGCCGGTTCGACGCCAACTCGTACCTGCTACTGACGAAAGCGATGGACCTGCACGACATCGGCCGCGGTCGAGGCGGCGTCGGTGCCGCGGTGCACCGCATCCAAGCTCGCGTGCTCGCGATGGGGATCAGTTCCGACGTGCTGTACCCCGCCTACCAGTCGCGCGAGATCGTCGACGTGGTGAACGCGGCGGGAGGCGACGCGAGCTATGTCGAACTCGACAGCCCCCATGGTCACGACGCGTTCCTGATCGAGATCGATCAGGTCGGTGACGCGCTCGGCGAGTTCCTTGCCCAGGTCGAGAAGTCCGAACGAGACGACGATGCCTGACGACGTCCATCCCGAATGGCGCTCCGAGACACGAGCGGTGCGCGCTGGTCGCGCCTTCAATGCCGACTCCCTCGCACCGGTGCTGTGGCCCTCCACCACGTACTTCAACCGGTCGGTCGACGAGCAGTTCGACCTTGCACGGTCGATGCACCCGGCGAAGTTCTACAGCCGCAACGGCAGCCCGACTGTGATCGAGTTCGAGGACGCGGTCGCCGCGCTGGAGGGCGCGGAGGCGGCCCTGGCGTTCGGATCGGGGATGGGCGCGATCACCTCGGTCGTGCTCACGTTCTGCTCGACCGGCGACCACATCGTCGCCCAGGCCTCGACATTCTCGGTAACCAACCAGCTCTTCACGATGCTGTGCCCGCGCTTCGGCATCGACGTCACCTTCGTGGACGCCACCGACACCGAAGCGGTGCGCGCCGCGGTGCGGCCGGGAAGGACGCAGCTCGTGTTCGTCGAATCACCGGCCAACCCGGGCCTCGAGGTGATCGACCTCGACGCGATCGGCTCGATCACCGGTCCGTTCACCGTGTGCGACAGCACGTTCGCGCCGCCGCCCGTGCAGCAGACGTTGAGTCACGGCATCGACATCGTGGTGCACGCCGCGACGAAGGGGATCGCCGGGCACAACGACGCGATGCTCGGCGTGATCGCGGGGGAGCGCGACCTCATCGCCGCGGTGTGGGGCCACCACCTCATCCACGGCGCGGTCTGCTCGCCGTTCGACGCTTGGAACGCGTTGCGCGGCCTCCGCACGCTGCACGCGCGCGTGCGCCAGCAATCCGAGACCGCGCACACGCTCGCCGAGTTCCTCGAAGGGCACGGCGCCGTCGCCCACGTCCGCTACCCCGGGCTCGATTCGCACCCCCAGCGCGAGGTTGCGAAGCGGCAGATGTCGACGGGCGGCACAGTGCTCACCTTCGAGCTCGCCGGCGGGCTCGAAGCAGGCCGCGCGTTCATCGAGCACGTCGAGCTCGCGCAGGTCGCGCCGTCGCTCGGCGGGCCGGAGACCCTCGTCGTGCACCCACCGACGATGACCGCGGCGACGCTCACGCCGGACGAGCGGGCGGCGATGGGCATCGGCGAGGGCATGATCCGTGTCTCGGCCGGCCTCGAGCATCCCGACGACCTCGTCGCCGACTTCGCCCAGGCCCTCGCCTTCTGCTGAGGCGGCCCGCCGGGGTACGGTCGTGGTCCGGCGGCACCACCGATCGCGAGGGGGACCGATGGATCTGGTCTTGCGGAACGGCAAGGTCATCGACGGCACCGGCGCGCCGGCCCGGCCTGTGGACGTCGGTGTCGAAGGCGACCGGATCGTCGCCGTCGGCGCCATCTCTGCACCCGCCGCGCAGGGGGCGGAGGAGGTCGACCTCGACGGCCTCGTGCTCGCACCCGGTTTCGTCGACATCCACACGCATTACGACGCGCAGGTCACGTGGGACCCGGACCTGACGCCGTCGTGCTGGCACGGCGTGACGACCGTGGTCATGGGCAACTGCGGGTTCGGCATCGCGCCCACGCGACCCGCCGACCGCGGCGTGATCGCGCGCACGCTCGAGAACGTCGAAGGCATGTCCGTCGAAGCGCTCGAAGCCGGCATCGACTGGACGTTCGAGACGTTCCCCGAGTACCTCGACTCGATCGACCGGCGCCCGAAGCGGCTGAACGTCGCGGCGATGCTCGGGCACACGCCGCTGCGCCTCTACGTGATGGGTGAGGACGCAACCGAACGCCCCGCGACCGACGACGAGGTCGAACGAATGCGGGCGATCGCGGCCGAGGCGATCGCGGCAGGCGCCATCGGCTTCGCGACCTCGAAGTCGCCGACGCACTCGGGCGACGGCGGCAAACCGGTGCCGAGCCGGCTCGCCGACATCGACGAGATCACCCTGATCGCGTCGGTGATGGGCGACGCCGGGCGGGGCGTGTTCCAGGCGACGATCGGCCCCGGCTTCTACATCAACGAGCTGGCCGCGCTCTCGGAGACGATCGGACGCCCCGCGACGTGGACGGCGCTGCTGACGATGAGTGAGGCACCCGGCCGCGCGGTCGCGCAGCTCGACAAGCAGGCTGCACTGCCCGGCGAAGTGTGGCCACAGGTTGCGTGCAGGCCGCTGGTGTTCCAGATCACTCTCGAGGACCCGTTCCCGTTCGGCATGGTGCCGGGCTTCGACGTGGTGCTCGCCGCGCCGCGGGCGCAGCGGGCCGACATCTACAGCGACCCCGTATGGCGCGAGCGGGTCCGCCCCGAGCTCGAACGCGTGTGGGGCCACGCGTTCGGCAAGACCACGGTCGCCGAGACCGACCGGCACTCGGCGATCCAGAACGGTCCCTCGTTGCGGGAGATCGCCGCCGCGCGCGGGCAGCACCCCGTCGACGCGATGATCGACCTCGCCCTGGAAGAGGACCTGAAGACCCGGTTCAGCATCGTGCTCGCGAACGACGGCGAGGACGAGATCGGCGAGCTGCTCCGCGATTCGCGCGGCGTGCTCGGCCTGTCCGACGCCGGTGCGCATGCGTCGCAGATCTGCGACGCCTGTTTCTCGACGCACCTGCTCGGTTACTGGGTGCGCGAGCGCGGCGACCTGTCGCTCGAGCACGCAGTGCACCGGCTCACCGCGCACGCGGCGCACGTGTTCCGCATCCCCGACCGCGGAGTGCTCCGCGAGGGCGCGTACGCCGACCTCGTCGCGTTCGATCCTGACACGGTCGGTGTCGCCGGCATGGAGCGCGTCTTCGACCTTCCCGCCGGCGCCGACCGGCTGCTCGCTCGCTCCGCCGGCATCGAGCACGTTTGGGTCAACGGACAGGCGATCCGCCTCGACGGCAAGGACGTGGATGGGTCGCGGCCAGGCTCGCTGATCCGCGGCGGTACGGCCTGATGAGCGCGTTCCGGGTCATCAGTGCCGACTCGCACGTCCTCGAGCCGCACGACCTGTGGACCACGAGGATGGCGGGCGGGCCGTTCGCCGATCGGGCGCCGCACATGGTCGAACACGACGAGCACGGGCACCTGTTCATCATCGACGGGCTGCGGCCGTTCCCGATCGGGCTGGCCGGCGCGGCGGGCAAGCCGTCGTCGGAGCTGCGGGCCAGCGGCGACACCGCTGACTCGTTGCGGGCGGGCGGCTGGGATCCCGATGCGCGCCTCGAGGACATGGACACCGACGGTGTGGCCGCGGAGGTGCTGTACCCGTCGATCGGGATGACGCTCGCCCAGTCGACGGATCGCGACTACCAGCTCGCCTGCATCCGGGCGTACAACGACTGGCTGGTCGATTTCTGCGCGGCGGGCAAGGGCCGGCTAGTCGGGCTGGCGATGATCCCGACGATCGACCCCGGCGCCGCGGTCGACGAGATCGAACGGGCCGCGACCGCCGGCTTGCGCGGTGCGATGGTGCCCGGCGTGCCACCCGAGGGCCACTACGCCGAGCCGCGGTTCGACCCGATGTGGGCCGCGTTCGCCGACGCAGGGTGGCCGGTGTCGTTTCACATCCTCACCGGCGCGGGAGGTGGCGACCCGACGCTCGGCTCGCGGCTCGGCATGCTCACCGTGATGAGCGTTGTGCAGCAGGTGCAGCAGACGCTCGCGCTGTTGATCTTCGGCCGCGTCTTCGACCGTCACCCGAAGCTGAAGGTGGTGTCAGCGGAGCACGATGCCGGGTGGGTCGCGCACTACGCCTACCGGCTCGACCAGATGTGGGAGCGGCACCACGCGTGGCTCGGCCGCGGCTCGGAGGGCCTCGAGCGCCAGCCGAGTGAGTATCTGCGCTCGAACACGTGGTTCACGTTCCAGAAGGACCCAGTCGCGGTCGAGACGCGCCAGCGGGTCGGGCTCGACCGGTTGATGTGGGCGAGCGACTACCCGCACTCGGACTCGACATGGCCGCACTCCGCCAAGGTGATCGAACGCGACTTCGCCGGCGTGCCCGATGCCGAGGTGCAGGCCATCGTGGCCGATAACGCCGCCGCCCTCTACGGCCTCTGACCCCCCGGGGTGCCGGAGCTCGTCGAGATCGAGTATTACCGCCGGCTCGCCGAAGCCGCCCTCGACCGGCAGATCGCGAGCGTGGCCGCGCCCGACGAGTGGTTCCTCAAATGGGGGCTGACCGAGGCCGCCGTGCGCGACGCGCTCGAGGGGCGCCGCTTCGAGCGGGCGCGGCGGATCGGCAAGCTTCTGTTGCTCGACATCAGCGACGGCGGCGTGCTCGGGCTTCGGTTCGGGATGGCAGGACGGCTGCTCGTCGATGGCCGCGCCGGCGTCGACCACCTGCAGTACGCGAGCTCGCGGTGGGAGCCCGCGTGGGACCGGTTCACGGTGCGCTTTGACGACGGCGGCGACCTCCGCGTCAACGACGCGCGCCGGCTCGGTGGTGTCGAGCTGGACCCAGACGAGGCGCGGCTCGGTTTTGACGCCGCGACGATCACGCCCGCCCAACTTCGCGCCGCTCTCGCCCACAGCACCGCGCCGTTGAAGGCACGGTTGATGGACCAGCGGCGTGTCGCCGGGCTCGGCAACCTCATCACCGACGAGGTGCTCTGGCGCGCCGGACTCGACCCGACGCGCCCCGCGGGCTCGCTCACGCCATCCGAGGTTTCGCGCCTGCTTCGCCACCTCCGCACGACGATCGCGGAACTCACCGAGCGCGGCGGTTCCCACCTTGGCCGGTTGCAGGTGGCCCGCGTACCTGGTTGCCGGTGCCCCAAGGACGGCGCCCCGCTCCTGCGCCGCACGATCGGTGGCCGCACCGCCTACTCGTGCCCCGCGCACCAGCACTAGGTTCGGCACGAATGCGCCCGGACCCCTTAATGGCAGAGCTGGTCGCCACGCTCGGCGACCAGCACGCGGAGCTCCGTTCGATCCTCGATGGGCTTGACGGCGCGGCCTGGCACCGCGCCAGTCGTTGCGACGGCTGGGACGTCGCCGACGTGGTCTTGCATCTCGCACAGACCGACGAGCTCGCCCTCGCCAGCGCGCAGGGACGATTCGGCGATGCGCTCGCGGCGCTCACCGCGGGAATTGGTCCCGGCGAAGATGTCGACGATGGCGCGGCCCGCATGGTCGAGCGCGAGCGGGGGATCGAGCCAGCCGAGCTCGCGGCTCGCTGGGACGCCGGTGCCCGCGCCCTGCGCGACGCACTCACCACTGCCGACCCGCACGCGCGCGTCGACTGGGTCGCCGGACCTCTGTCGGTTCGCACGCTCGCGACCACGCGACTGGCCGAGACCTGGATCCACACCGGCGACGTCGCCGCTGCCGCCGGCCTGTCGCTCGAGCCGACGCCGCGGCTTCGCCACGTCGCCCGACTCGCGTGGCGCACGCTGCCGTATGCGTTCAACCGTGCCGGGGAGATCCTGCATGGGCCGGTTCGCTTCGACCTCACGGGCCCGGGTGGTGACCGCTGGCGGTTCGAACCCGACGAGCCCGCGGTGACGACGATCGCGGGCGACGCCGTCGAGTTGTGCCTCGTTGCCGCCCGACGGCTCGATCCGAGTGCGACCGGCCTACGGGTGACCGGACCCGATGGCGCGACGGTGCTCGAGCTGGTGCGGACCTACGCGTGATCGTCGCCACTACGATCGCCTCTTTGGACCATCGGGAGATTCGGACCTTGCAGCTCCATCGGCCGCAGACGATCGCGCGGCGCATCGTCGTGCTGGCAGCGATCGCCGGCGCGCTGTGCGTGCTCGGCCCCGGTGCCACACCCGCCGGCGCCGCCGCGGCCATTGGTCGGCAGACGACGAAGTCGACCTCAAGCACCGCCAGCGGCGCGACCTCGGACAGCGGGTCCTCCGACGTGACGATCACGACGGCGGTTGCTCCCGGTGGGACCGCACCGAACGGCGGGCCACTGCTCGTGCCCGGCGCCAGCGACGCACCGGCGAGCGCGGCAGCGGGCACGTCCGACCGCGACCGCACCGGCACCGTGGTCGCGTTCGTCGTGGCCGGGCTGCTGGTTGTGGCGCTGCTGCTCGGGCTGCTGACGTACTTGTACTGGCGCGCCACGCGACCCGTGCGCCCTGCCACTTCGTCCGATGAGCCGGCAGGAGTGATCTGAGATGTCCGATCAACTCGACGTCGACGCGATGATCCAACGATTCCGGGAACGTGCCGCGGCCGTACGCAACCGGCCATTGCCGCCGATCGCCGGTGAGGAGCGGACAGCGTTCATCCGGCAGGCCCAGCTCGACTATCAGGACTTCGCGATGATCGGTGACGCCACCGCCACCCTCGAAGACGGGGTGTTGATTCTGCGCATCGACCTACGACCGAAGTCGTGACCAACGCCGGCGAGCGTCTGGCGCGGGCGATCGCCGCGATCGACGCGGCCAACGCCGGCGATCCCGAGACGATCGTGGTCCGTGGCGAGCGCCGGCCGAAGGAGCAGGCCCACGCCGAGCTGATGACGGAGTGGCTCGGTGTGCTCGACCCGGCGGCAGGCGACGAACAACTGCTCGCCGCCCGCGCCCACCACTTGCGGCGATGGTCGATCCCCCGGTCGCAGTACCCGGACGGTCGCGCCGGATACCTGCGGTGGCGGAACGCGCTGAGCCGGCAGCACGCCACGGAGGTCGCGACGATCCTCGAGGCGGCGGGCTACCCGCCCGAGACGATCACGCGGGTGCAGCAACTCATCCGCAAGGAGGGACTCGGGCGCGACCCCGACGTGCAGGCGCACGAGGATGCACGGTGCCTGGTGTTCGTGGAGACCCAACTCGCGGACCTCGTCGCGCGTCTCGGCCACGACCGCGCCGTCGAGGTGGTGGCGAAGACGCTGCGGAAGATGAGTCCGGCCGCGATCGGTCACGCCCGCAGCATCCCGCTGCCCGACCCGGCACGGTCTGTGTTCGTCCAGGCGATGGCGGTGACCGAAAAGCCGTAATCTCACCGCCCGATGGATCGCGCCCGGCTGGTGCTGGCGACCTTGTCGAGGAGATCGACCCATGAGTGACCAATCGAACGACGAGACCACCCCCGCGGCGTGGCCATCGCCGCCTCCGGCTGCGCCGCCGCCGCCTCCGGCTGCGCCTCCTCCGCCGCCGCCGCCTCCGGCCGCGCCGCCGCCGCCGCCTCCTCCTGCCGCGCCTCCGCCTCCTCCGCCGCCGCCGCCTCAGGCTGCGCCGCCGCCGCCTCCTCCTCCGGCTGCCCCTCCTCCGCCTCCTCCGCCGCCTCCTCCTGCCGCGCCTCCGCCTCCTCCGCCGCCTCCGGCTGCGCCGCCGCCACCTTCACCTCCGCCGGCGTCGGCGCCGCTCGCAGGCCCTGCTCCCACGGTCGCGCCCGCTGCGGTGACCAACGATCCGCACGGCCTCGGTGTCGCGCTCGGCCGCCTCGGCGGTGGGGCGCGGCGCGGGGCGAAAGCCGCAGCCGCCGCAGTCGGTGTGCTGCTCAACGACGGTGAGGTGGTCGAGTGCCTCGTCGCCGGCCAGGTCTACGGCGCGAACGCGCTCGGCGCGCTGACCAACGATCGGTTGCTTGTGGTCAACGACCGAGAGTTCAAGCCAGACGTCGTCGAGGTGAAGATCGACGAGACAGTCACCGTGCAGGGCTGGCAGGACGATCGCAACGCTGCGTTGATGATCCAGTCGAGTACAGGCACGACCGTGCAGATCGAGCGGATCGGCGACCGGCCGATCGCCATGGAGATGGCCCAACGCATCCGCGCCCGAGCTGCGGGTACCGGCTGAGCCGCAGTGTGATCAGCCGCCGCCGGCCCTCAGCGGTTGGCGGCGACGACGAACCGCTGCCCTGGTGGCCTCGGCCCCTGCCGTCGGCTTCGCGGCGCGCGCCCCTGAGCGGTTGATGGCGGACTCGTCGGTGCCGAGGTACGACTCGATCACTCTCGGGTGCTCGAGCACCTCCGACGGTGCGCCCTCCGCGATCACCGCACCCAGCTCGAGCGCGACCATCGAGTCGCAGATCGACGACAGCAGCGGCATGTCGTGTTCGATCACGAGGATCGAACAGCCCGTGTGCTCACGCACGCGCAGCAGGAGCGGTCCGAGCGCCTCTGTCTCCTTCTGGGCAACCCCTCCCGACGGTTCGTCGAGCATGAGCACCTTCGGGTCCTGCGCGAGGATGCATGCGAGGTCGACGATGCGGCGGCTGCCGGTCGACAGCTCACCGGTGAGCTTCTCGCGGAACGCGCCGAGCCCCATCAGCTCGATCAACTCGTCCACCTTCGCCCACACGGCGAGCTCCGACTCGTACGAGGCAGGAAGCTGGAACGCTGCCGCGATCATGTCGCGGGTCTCGAGATGTCGCTCGCGCGCGACGGCGATGGTCTCGGCGACGGTGAGCGACGGGAACAACAGCGCGTCCTGGAACGAGCGACCGAGCGCGCCGCGGGCGCGCTCGTGGGGCGCCCAATCGGTGATGTCGACGCCCCGCAGGCGGATGCGTCCGGCGTCGATGTCGAGGAAGCCGGAGATGCAGTCCATCAGCGTCGTCTTGCCGGCGCCGTTGTGGCCGATCAGACCAAGGATTTGCCCCTGGCGGAGCTGCAGGTCGACGTTGTCGACCGCCGTGATCCCGCCGAACCGCTTGACGACGCCACTGCACTCGAGCACGACCGGCGCGTCGGCAGGGACCTCGCGGCGCTTCGCCATCGCCGCCGCTTTCGCGATGTCGGGGCTGTCGACCTCCTCCGCCGCCTGCTTCGCGTTGGCCCCCGCGATGAACACCGACCGGAGGATGTCGGGACGGTCGAGCAGCTCGGTCGCCTGCCCCTCGAAGCGCACCTCGCCCTTCTCCATGAACACCGCGCGCTCCGCGAGGTTGAGCGCCACGTTCACCGACTGCTCGACGATCACGATCGTGGTGCCGCGGCGGTGGATCTCCTGCACGACCTCGAGGAGCTGCGACACGATCGTCGGCGCGAGGCCGAGCGACAGCTCGTCGATCATCAACAGCTCGGGTCGCGTCATCAGCGCGCCACCGAGCGCCAGCATCTGCTGCTCGCCCCCGGACAGATCGCCCGCGAGCTGGCTCGAGCGCTGGGCGAGGATGGGGAACAGCTCTTCGACCTCGGCACGCGCCGCGGCGACTCGCTCGTGGTCGTCGCGGATCGTCCACGCCGCGAGCCGGAGGTTCTCGGCGACCGACAGGGTCGGGAACACGCCCTTGCCGCCCGGCATCAGCGAGATGCCGCGATGGGTGGTGACATCGGCGGGCAGGTTCGTGATGTCCTCCCCGCTGAACACGACCGTGCCTCGCTTGGGGCGCACGAGGCCGCAGATGCCCTTCAACAACGTCGACTTCCCGGCACCGTTCGTGCCGAGCAGCGCGACGATCTCGCCGCGCACGACGTCGAAATCGACGCCGAAGAGGATCTGCACCGGTCCGTAGGCCATGTCGATGCCGCGGCACTTCAGCAGCAGGTCGCCCCCTGCCCGTTCACGGGGCGCCTCGGACGAGGCAGGAACGATCTCAACGGTGTCGTCGTACCCACCCGCGTACAGTCCGGTCGTCGCGTCCGCATCCCACAGCTGTTCGTCGTGGCCGTTCAGCCGGGGATCGGGACCGTCGCTGCGCCGCCGCCGCAACGGGCTCATCGTCGGGCCCCTACGCCGGTCAGGACGGGCTCGTCGGCCAGCGCGCCGCGGAGCAGCTCGACCTCGTCGTCAGGGCGGTCCTCGCCGGCCACCCGCTTGTCGGCGACGAGGCTCGGAACGAGGATGCCTCGACGGTCGGCGATGCGGCGCAGGACGCGATCGCGCAGGTTGAACACCAGCTGACCGAGACCTCCTGGCAGCAGGTAGAGCACCACGAGCAGGCCGAGGCCGTTGAGCGCGAGGCGCAGGTCACCGAGGAAGGTGAGCGTCTCGAGATACTTGAACAAGAGCACCCCGATCAGCGCGCCCGTGATCGAGCCGAGCCCGCCGATCACGGCGGTGGAGAAGACCGTGATCGAGTCGATCGGGTTGAACGTGCCGACCGCGAGCCCGCGGATCAGCAAGACGTCGAGCGCGCCTGCGACGCCGGCGATCGAGCCGGCGAGCAGGAAACCGGACAGCTTCACCATCGTCGTCGGCACACTGGCGGCGTCAGCGGCGCGCTCGTTGTCGCGAGTCGCGATCAGCACGCGGCCGTTGCGGGCCTTGCGGACGCCGATCGACAGCATGATGGCGAGGGCGAGGAACGCCAGGCACACGAGGTACATGACGTAGTTGTCGTCCATGTTGAAGCGCTGCCAGAGGTAGCCGCGCTCGACCCTCGTCTTGATGAACTGCGGGAAGGTGTTCTGGTTCAAGAAGAAGCTGTCGAGCGCGATCGCGAACGCAAGCGTCGTGACCGCCAGGAACAGCCCCCGGATCCGCAGGGCGGGCAGACCGACCAGCAACGCGACGAGCGCGCCCGCCGCCGCGGCCGCAACGATCACCAGGAGGAAGTCGAGGTTGTTGTTCTCGATCAGGTTTGCCGCGATCATGCCGCCGAGGCCGGCGATGCCGAACTGGCCGAGGCTGATGTGGCCGCCCCATCCGGTGAGCACCACGAGGCTGACGCCGATGATCGCCCACACGATCGCGAAGCCGGCAAGGAGTTGATTGCTCGCCGACCAGCCACGCGGCACGAAGATGAACGCCAGCGCGACGATCGTCAAGATGGCGGCCTTGCCGATCCGGATCTCTGGGAGGTGGCGCAGCTCGCGAGGGACCGGCTTGATCGTGCCGACCGCTGACCACGACGACCCCGCGCTCTGCTGGCCGCGCGACAAGCGGCCTCGCTGGAGCAGCAGCGCCCCGACGATCACGACCAGGTAGCACACGTCGACCATCGACGGCTTGGTCTGGTTGTCCCACCGGACGATGTTCTCCATGATCCCGAGACCGACGCCGGACGCGAACGCGAGCGGGAGCGACTCCATGCGGGCGACGACGGCGGCGGCGAGCAGCGGGAGCAGCACGGTCGGACCGTTGCTCGCGATGCCCGGCTTCACGCCGGCGAACGGCGCCTGCAACATGAAGGTGAGCGCGGCGAGCCCACCTGCGATCAACCAGACGTAGGTCGACAGCCGGCGCACGGGGATGCCGAGCAGCAGGGCGCGGTCCTGGTTCTCGGCCGCGGCGCGGACGCCGATGCCGGCGTCGGTGCGCAGTAGGAACCAGGTGAGCGCGAGGATCACGACCGGCACGATCGCGACGATGAGCATCTCGTCGCCGCCGAAGCGGTGGACGTCGAACTGGTAGCTGATGTCGAGCGGCGCGCTGAACCCGCCGGTGAGCGACACGAAGCCGATCTTCTGCGAGCCGATCAACTCGAGTCCGCCGAGCAGCTGTGCGAGACCGATGCTCGCCACGGTGACGACCAGGCGCGTCGCGTTCTGGAACCGGCGTATGACGAGGAACTCGATCAGCGCGCCGACGACCGCGCCCGCGATGACAGCGCCCGGCAGCGCGATCCAGTACGACAGGCCGTGCTCGAGCACGAGGCCGATGGCGATGACGCCGACCATGCTCCCGAGCGCGCCGTGCGCGAAGTTGATGAACCGGTTCGCACGGTAGATCAGGATGATGCCCATCGCGCCCAGCGCGATGACCGTGCCTTGGACGACGCCGAGGGCGATGATCCCGTAGGGCGCATGGCTCCGCAACCAGCCGTGCTTGCCGGTGATCGTGCCGGCGATCACGTAGAGCACGGCGGGTACGCCGATGACCAGCAGCGAACGGGCGCGCGGGCTGAGCCGGCGCCATTGCGCGCGGACTTCGTCGATCACTGCGGGACCGGGACCTGCGGCGGGCCGGGCGGGATCTCACCCTGGCGGTAGCGCTTGTGGTCGGTCTCGACGAACGCGCCCTGCTTCTGGTTGTAGTTCGACGTCGCGTTCGGATCCCAGTAGATCTCGCGCACGTCGTCGGCGCACGTGTAGTCGTGCGGGCCGAACGACCAGAAGCCGGCCGGTCCGAGCCGGCCCGGGTAGTTGAACATGCCCTGCTGGAACGTCTGCGGTGTCAGGTTCGGCCCCGCCATCTGGATGCCGATCGCAAGCTGGGCCATCTGGTAGTAGATGAGGTCGACGCTGAACGCCGGCTCGTCCTGGCGGACCGTCTTGTAGGCCGCGTAGCCGAGGGTCTGATTGCCGGGCAGGGGCTCGGTCAGGGAGCTGACGCCGAACGCGTGCTTGGCGAAGTCCTGGTTCCAGAGTTGCCCGACGATGTCGGTGTCGGTGAGCGCGGTGCCCACGATGATGAACTCGGGGAAGTAGTTCTGCCGGGCCGCAGCGCCGGACAGGAACACCGGGATGATCGGGTCGCAGCCGCACAGGATGGTGGTGACACCCTGGCTCTGCATCTGGGCGATGATGTTCGTCGCCTGGTTCGACATCGTCCCGAGGTCGAGCTTGTAGACGACGTTCACGCCCGGGTCACAGCCCGCGTTCTGGAACGTCTGCCGGGCGACCTGCACCGACTCCTGGTACCAGTCGTTCTCGGGGGCGAAGGTGGCGAACTTGCGCGGCTTGCCCTTGAGCGATCCTCCGGCGTAGTCGGCGTTTCCGCCGCACAGCTTCTTGGTCGCGTACTCGGCCGCGAAGTTCGCGACCTCGGTGCCGGCGGTTGCGATCGACCAGATGTAGGGCGCGTGCTCGTCGTGCCACTTCACCGACAGGTACGGATCACCGAAGCCCATGATGTCCTTGCTCGCCAGTGCATCCGCGTACGGCTCCGAGGTGGCCGACATGTCGGCGAACGAGCCCATGCTCTGCACGGTCGTTGCGTCGACCTGCGCCTTGTCCCGGCCGCCGCCGAGCAGCTCGGTGGTGTTCGAGCCGACGCCGTCGTAGAAGTCGAAGACCAGCTTGCGCCCGTAGAACTGGTAGTGGGTGTTGAAGTACTCGGCGAGCGCGGTGATGGTGCGCTTGATGTCGTCGGGGGTGTCGGTCAGCGACGCGCCGGCCAGCGCGGCGAGGGTCTGCTGGAAGCCTTTCTCGTTCAGCACCCGGTAGGCGACGTGGATCTCGGTCGCGGTCACGCCGTGGTACGTCGAGCCCCCGTTGTCGCCGGAGAACTGCATGCACGGTGGCGAGTACGGGTCGCCGGGCACCTGGTCGCCCTCGCACGGCGTGGGCGCGGCGATCTGACCACCACCGCTCGCGCCGCCGGCTGTGGTGGCGCCGCCGGCGGCGTCGGCACCGGCGCTCGCCGCACCCTGCTGGGCGCCGGTCGCGCCGGTCGGGCCGTTGCGGGTGGTGCCGCGGGTCGACGCGATCGTCGAGCCGTTCTTGGCCACCTTCGACGGGACCAGGATCGACATCAGCGTCAGCAGGAGCACGAGGACAGCGAGCGGACCGTAGCCGCGCAGCAGGCGCTGCGTCACCGAGAAGTTGCTGATGGAGGAATTCGAATTGCCGGTGCTGTGGGGTGCCGCCACGGAACTGGCTGCTCCTTCGAGGGTGGGTGCTCAGACGGTGAACTGTGGGATCTCGCGCTGGGCGCGGCGCATCTTGCGCCGGTCGCCCTCGGCGAGCGCGAGGAGGAAGGCGAGGCAGCCGAGACCGACGCCGGCGAGCGCGCCACCGCGCTTGCCCTTGCTGGCGATCGAGGCTGCCGGGGTGATGGTCGCGGCGTTCGCGGCGGGCGGGTTCGACGCCGTGGGCGCCGCTGCCGCGGTGCCGCCGGTGCTCGGCTTCACGCTCGTGCCCAGCACGCCGGTGCTGTTCGACGTGCCAGTCGGTGCCGGAGCCGCGAGCGAGAAGGTGCCGAGCTGGAACTGGTTCCGGGGGATCTCACCGGACGAGGCCTGCACGCCGCCGAGGATCAAGTTGAACGATCCTGCGCCGGTGATCGACCCGAGCGCGATGTCGAAGACCGTGATGTAGGACGCGTTGCCGCAGTCCTGCGCGAGCAGCGCGTCGAACAACTGCTGGCGCAGCGGCTGGATGTTGCCGAGGAGCGTCGCCGCGACCACGTCGCGCTGCGCGCTCGGGACCACGGAGATGCCGAGCGGGTCGACGAACTCGACGCCGTTGACGGTCCGCGCCGTCGGCGGGTCGATAACAAGCCCCAGCGGCTTCAGCACGGCGTTGATCTGGTTGATGGTGCTGACCGGGTCCTGGGCCGGGATCGGGACCCCTGCGATCGACACGCTGCCGATGCTGAACGAGCCGGCTTGCGGACCGCCGCCGGTCGACCGCCACACCGCCTCCCAGTGCAGGCCGTTGATCGCCACGACGTTGGCGAGGTTGATGCTCGCGATGTCGGTGGTGGCCTTCGCTTCACGCGCGGTGCCACCGTCGACGAGACCCGAGTAGGTGTGCGAGACACCCGGGCCCACACTCAACACGCCGGGGATCCCGTAGGCGGCGGTGGTCGTGATCGCCTCGCCGAACGGCGTCGGGTTGGCCAGCGCGTGCTTGTGCATCGGCACCGGCAGCGCGGTCTCGTCCTCGTCCTTGCCCTGCGCGCTCGCAGGGTCGCGTGAGTCGACCTGCAGCGCCTTCGGCTGCTTGTCCGCCGGCAACGTCGGATCACTGCCGTCGCAGCCCTCACTGCCGAGCGTGGTGCCGAGCACACCGAGGTCGACCGCCTGCGACGATGCTTGTGCGACCTGGTTCTGGTGACCGGCGATGGAGATACCCAGGGTCGGACCGATCGGCAGCGCGCCGGCGCGGGGATCGACACGTGAGGTCTGCGCGATGGCGAGGCCCTGGCCGGGCTCGATCGTCGCCTGTGAGGGCGCCGCACTGCTCGTCCCGCCGGTGGCGAAGAACGTCACGAGCATCGCCGCGAGCGCTCCGGCCGCGCCCCACTTGGTCCGTCGGTAGGTTCCTCGCGCGCTCGACGCAGCGCTCATTCGACCCCCTGGTCCACGCCAGTCCTGTACGGGGAAGAGTTCGCCTCGGCACCGGCCGATCCCTGCCGTTCCGGGTGACCGGGGTCAGCCGGAACGGGGCGAAAGGGGCGGAAAGGCGTGCGACCCCCGACCGGGCCGGTCGGGGGTCGTGGGAGCGGTAGACCGGGCTCGAACCGGCGGCCTCGACCTTGGCAAGGTCGCGCTCTACCAACTGAGCTACTACCGCGAGGCCATCGAGCATACCGCGACCGCCGCAACCGCGACCTCCTACGCTGCGCCGCGATGCGGGCGATCTCGTGGTTCGCGGTGGGCCTCGCCGCGCTCGCCGCCGCCGGTGACTGGCTGGCGGTCGGCTGGCGCGAGAAGCGCCTCGAGTACGTCTGCAAGCCGCTGGTAATGGTGTTTCTCCTCGCGCTCGCCGCGTCGTTCGAGGTGGACGGCGGCGAGCAGCGCTGGTTCCTGGCTGCGCTCGGCCTGTCGCTGCTCGGCGACGTCTTGCTCATGCTGCCGCGGGACGCGTTCGTCGCCGGCTTGGTCGCGTTCCTCCTCGGCCATCTCGCCTACGTCGCGGGCCTCTGGTCCGGCGGGGTGAGCGGGCTCGGGTTCGTGATCGGTCTCGCCGTAGCCGCGGTCGCGGTCGCGGTCGTCGGCGGCCGCATCGTGACCACGGTGCGAGCGGGGGAGCAGCGGGCGCTCGCGATCCCGGTCGTCGGGTACATGACGGTGATCTCGGTGATGGTGGCGAGCGCGATCGGCACGACCGAGCCGTTCGCGATCGGCGGGGCCGCGCTGTTCTACGGCTCCGACGCGCTGATCGCCTGGCAGCGCTTCGTGCGGCCGCGGCCCTGGCAGCCGCTCGCGATCATCGTCGCGTACCACCTCGGCCAGGCCGGCCTCACGCTGTCGCTGCTGACCTGAGCTGCCCGCGGAGATGACGAGGGCCCCGGGGCATCGTTGACCCAGGGCCCTCGGCACATGTCGGACACCGGCGAGACGGGCCGGCGACACATGTCTGATCGGTCGCGCCGGCCCACGAGTTGAGGGCCTGCACCTATCCTCGGCCCGATGCCGGCATCCCGCACCGCCGAGAGCGCGCGCCACGGCACGAGACTTGGCGCCCGCGCCCGTGCCGCAGTGATGCTCGGGCGCGGCGTGAGCGCGCTGTCCCGGCTGACCGGTCGGGGCAGCGGATCGGTCATCGGCGCGCGCGTCACACTGCTGCTTGCTCCCGACGCGCTGCGCCGGCTGGCGGCGGGACGGCGGGTCGCGGCGGTGTCGGGGACCAACGGCAAGTCGACGACGACCGCGTTCGTCGCCGCAGCATGCCGTGCCGGCGGCCATCGCGTCGCCACGAACGTGGAAGGCGCCAACCTCCGCTCGGGTGTGGTCGCGCTGCTGAGCAACAAGGCGTCCGATGGCGCCGACCTCGCGGTGCTCGAGGTCGACGAGCTCGCGCTGGCTACGTTGCTGGCAGACTTCGACCGTCCGGTCATCGCGCTGCTGAACCTGTCACGCGATCAACTCGACCGCTTCGGCGAGGTGCGGACCGTCGCGGCCCGATGGCGGGCTGCGCTGGCCGGGCACCCTGCGACGGTGGTCGCGAACGCCGACGATCCGCTCGTCGTGTGGGGCGCGGGAACCGCGGCCGACCTGACCTTCGTCGGTGTCGGCATGCGGTGGCGCCTCGACGCGGTGTCCTGCCCGAACTGCGGTGAGCGCATCGAGTCCGGCGAGCGTGACTGGTGGTGCGTGGGCTGCGAGCTGCGCCGGCCGTCCGGCTACGAGCTCGATGGCGCGGAGCTGCGCGATGCCGCGGGCGCGTTGGTCGCCACGCTCGAGCCGGGCGTGCCGGGCCGCCACAATCTCGCCAACGCGGCGATCGCGGTGGTTGCCGCGATGCGCCTCGGAGTTCCGGCCGAGACCGCGTCCCGGGCGACGGGCACGGTCACGTCAGTCGCCGGTCGCTACCAGACCGTCACGATCGGCCAGTCGCGCGTGCGGCTGCTGCTCGCGAAGAACCCAGCGGGATGGCGTGAGCTGCTGGCGTTGATCGACGGAGAGGACCGGCCGGTCGTCGTGGCCATCAACGCCCGGATCGCCGACGGCAAGGATCCCTCCTGGCTGTGGGATGTCGACTACGAGCGGCTGCGTGGGCGGCGTGTGGTGGCCGCGGGCGAGCGTGCCGCCGATCTCGCGGTCCGCCTGCACTATGCGGAGGTCCCGTGCGAGACGTGCCGCGGCAATCTCGCCGATCGGCTCGCGCAGTTCGACGAGCCCGACGTCGACGTCCTCGCGAACTACACGGTGTTCGCCGAGCTCGTACGTGCACTGCGGAGCGGGACATGACCGAGAGCACGGTGCGGATCGCGCTCGTGTTCCCCGAGTTGCTCGGCACCTACGGCGACAGCGGCAACGCGGTGGTGCTGAGGCAGCGGTGCCGTTGGCGGGGGATCGACGCGGAGATCGTGCCGGTCGCCGTGGACGAGCCCGTGCCGTCGGGTTGCGACATCTACGTGCTCGGCGGCGGCGAGGACGCACCACAGACGCTCGCGACCGAGCGGCTGGTCGCGCACGACTTCGCCTCCGTCGCGGCGCGCGGCGCGGTGGTGTTCGCGGTGTGTGCCGGGTTCCAGATCCTCGGCACGTCGTTCACGGGCGCGGACGGCGCGGTGCAACCCGGCCTCGGCGTCGTCGACTGCGTGACCCGGCCGAAGGGCAGCCGCATGATCGGGGAGGTGGTCGTGCAACCGGGGCGGGCCGGCCTGCCGTGGCTCACCGGATTCGAGAACCACGGCGGCATCACCGAGCTCGGCCCGGGCGAGACCCCGCTCGGGACGGTGGTGGCCGGCCACGGCAACGGCACCGGTGGGGTCGAGGGGGTCGTGAGCGGTCGCGTGGTCGGGACCTACCTGCACGGCCCGGCGCTGGCCCGCAACCCAGCGCTCGCCGACCTGCTGCTGTCGTGGGTCGTGGGCGCGCTCGAGCCCCTCGACGACGGCGTCGTCGAGGGGCTGCGGCGTGAGCGCTTCGCGGCGGTGCTGGGCCGTCGCGCCCGTCAGGTGCCCGCGGGGGGGACGATCGACTTCAGCTCGATGTAGTGCTCGAGGCCTTCGCGGCCGAACTCGCGGCCGATGCCGGAGCCCTTGAACCCACCGAACGGTGCGACGAAGTCCATCGTGTACTGGTTGATGCCGTAGGTGCCGGTGCGCACTCGCCGCGCGATGTCGAGGCCCTGGTCGATGTCGGCGGTCCACACGGAGCCGGCGAGGCCGTACTCCGAGTCGTTCGCGATGTCGACGGCCTGGTCGACGGTCTCATAGGGGATCACCGCGAGCACGGGCCCGAAGATCTCCTCCTGGGCGATGCGCATCTTGTTGTCGACGTCGGCGAAGACGGTGGGCTGCACGTACCAGCCCTTGTCGAAGCCGGCCGGGCGACCGTTGCCGCCGACGACGACCTTCGCGCCTTCCTCCTGGCCGAGCGCGATGTACTTCTCGACCCGCTCCTGCTGGCGCTCCGCGACGAGCGGCCCGATCTCGGTGGCGGGATCGGACGGGTCGCCGACGGTGAGGTTGCCGACCATCGACGCGAGCGCGTCGACCACCTCGCCGTAGCGCTTCGCGCTGGCCAGGATGCGGGTCTGCGCGACGCAGGCCTGTCCGTTGTTCATGAGCGACGCGAACTTGAGGCCCTCCATCGTCGAGGAGAGGTCGGCGTCGTCGAGGATGATGGCGGCCGACTTGCCGCCGAGCTCGAGGCTGACGCGCTTGAGCTGCTCGCCGCAGATGCTGGCGATGCGCCGGCCCGCCGCGGTCGAACCGGTGAACGCGATCTTGTCGACGCCCGAGTGCCGCACGAGGTGCTCGCCGACCTCGCGGCCGGCGGGGACGATGCTGACCACGCCCTTCGGCACTCCCGCCTCTTCGAGCAGTTCGGCCATGAAGAACGCGTCGAGCGGCGTCTCGGGCGACGGCTTGATCACGATGGTGCAACCGGCGAGGAGCGCGGGTGCGAGCTTGGACATCGTGACGAACTGCGGGACGTTCCACGGCACGATGGCGCCGACGACGCCGACCCCTTCGTGGCGGACGATGACGTCGCTGCCGAGGACGCCCTGACGCCGTTCTTCCCACGGGTACTCGGCCGCGACCTGGAGGAAGGTGTTGAGCATCATCCACGGTGCGGGGGACTGCGCGAGCTGGGAGAACGAGATGGGCGAGCCCATCTCCTCGGTGATGATGGCAGCCATGTCCATCATGCGGGCGGCGTAGACGTTGCTGAAGTTCTGTACGATCTCGGCCCGCTCGGCGGGGGAGAGGCGGGGCCAGTCACCGTGGTCGAACGCGTCCCGGGCCGCGGCGACAGCCCGGTCGATGTCGGCCTCGGTCCCCTCCGGGACCCGACCGACGAGCTCCTCGCTGTGCGGCGAGATCACGTCGATGGTGGACGTGCCGGCCGGGTCGACCCACTCACCCCCGATGAACAGCTTCTCGTAGGTACGCATGGGCGCACGCTACGCCCACACCCACCCTGGCGCCGAATGCCCGGCTGCGCTGACGAATGTTGGTGCGATTCGGCCCCTCTGGGGGCCGAATCGACCCGGAGTTCGGCCGGATCGCGGCCGCTAACGTGACGCGTTCCGGCGGCGTGGCCGAGTGGTTTAGGCAAGGGCCTGCAAAGCCCTGTACACCGGTTCGATTCCGGTCGCCGCCTCCAAGACGTTTGTGCTGGTCAGCAGGGGTGCAGGGGCCCTTGGGGTGCTGACCCGCCGGACCTCCATCCCGCGTCCATCCCGCGCTCGAAACGGGCGCGCGCGGGATGCACGGTCACCTCCCCGAGGTTTCGGTTGCCTCTCTATTGGACGCCGCTGGACTCGTCCGCGAAGGCGTCACGCCATGGTCCGTGGAGGTGCCCGCCGACGTGGCCGGCATCTACATCGTCGCCCTGGACGAGGACGCAGACTCGACGAGCGGGTCCCTTCCGAGTCCGCCCATCAACGATCGCCAGCTGAACACATTGCTGGAGGTACGACCGGAGCTGCGTATGGATGGGTATCGACCGTCGCCGGTCGAGCTTCGAGAGCGCCTCGCCGGATTCTGGTTGCCCGACGAGAACGTGCTCTACGTCGGACTCGCGTCCCGGTCGGTTCGCGATCGGGTCCGCGCGTACTACCGAACGCCGCTCGGAGCGAGGAGTCCGCACGCCGGCGGGTGGTTCATCAAGACGCTCAGCGTGCTCCCGGCATGCTTCGTTCACTGGGCACCGACGGATGACCCTTCGGGAGCTGAAGACGCGATCTTGCGGTCGTTCTGCAGGGGTGTGAGCGACGCCACGCGGGCGTCGTTGTTGGATCCCGAGCACCCGTTTCCGTTCGCGAACCTCGAGTGGCCGCCGGGAACTCGGAAAAGGCACGGCATCACCGGAGCGAAGGCGGCACTCGCTCGGTCGCACGAGGCACGACCACAAGTGCAGCGCGCGCCAGTCCCGATCGTGCAGGCACAACAACGGCGGGAGGGCGACCCGCCAGAGCAGTCGACGGCGGGCGACGGGTGGCTCTCGTCGCAGAACGTGACGGAAACCGACCTAGGCCGAAACCAGATCCGCTTCCCGGCGCGCGCGAAGTCATTGTTCCCATCCACGAAGCAGCGTGTGAAGGTGCGCCTTCGCGGGCAGCTCCTCGAAGCGTCGTGGGATCCTCGAATCGGTCCCGACCGCGAGCGTTCCGGGATCCTGCGGTTCAAACGTAGTGAACTTGCGGCGATCAGGGCAGGCACCGTCCTGTCCGGTCACCGGCTCCCGACGGGTGACGTCGATCTTCGATGAGCGTAGGACGAGGGGTCACGCTCCACGCCGCACAGTCCGGAACCAGCCTCATACCAACCCGAAGACCGCCCGTAACGCGGTGTCGACTTCGGCCATAGTCCTCGGCGACAGGCGGCCGAGCGTCGTCCCGAGAAGCCGTTGTTCGAGCACGAGCAGCCGACCGGTTCGAACCGTCGACGGTGCGCGTAGGCCGGCCTGCGCCCAGTCGGTCACCACGACGTCGCCGAGTCCGGGAGACTCGCGTCGAGTGGTCTGGCTCGTGACCATGGCGACGATGACGTCAGGGCCGAGCTGGTAGTCGTCCGCCGACACGACGCACGCCGGCCGTCGCTTCATCCCTCGCAGATCGGAGTACGGGAACGGGACGAGGACGAGGTCCCCGCGGCGGTGCGCAGGCAACTACGACGCGGTGGTCTCGGGGAGGTCGTCGTAGACGGAGTCCTCGTCCGAGAACCAGTCAGACACGAGCGCGGCGCTGGGCGCCCACGGCGGCCGCGCCCACCCGAGAAGTTCCTCTCGCAGCTGCCACAGCCGGTCCTCTGCCGCTGCGACCCGCTCCTGTGCCGCCTCGACCTCGCGAGCGTCGTGCACGGGCAGGGCTTGACCCGGCTCGAGCGGGCCGCCGAGAAAGCGCTCGTAGCCGGCGACGGCGTCGCGCAGCTCGCGGTGCGCCGCTTCGAGGCGTTCACGATCCTCAGGCGGGAGGTCGTGCTTGGAGCGCCGGACGGCATCGCTCACGCCCTCAGCGTACGACACCGTCGTGCGGCTACGGCTCGATTGACTGGTCGAGGAAGTCGGCGATGGCACGGTCTCGTTCCTGGTGGCGTGCTGGTAGATCAGCGCGGCCCTGGGCGACGAGTGGCCGATGCGCCCCATCAGCTCCTTCGTCGTGATCCCGGGCATGCGAGCGGTGAGCGTCGCCGCGTGGTGGCGAAGGTCGTGGATCCGCAGCCCTTCGGGAGCGTTCACCGCCGTTCGTGCCGCCTGCCAGTCCTTCGACAAGCAAGATCGTGTGATCGGGTTGCCTCGCGGGCCTGTGAAGAGCGCGCCCGCCTCGCCGGGCTGTCCGTAGCTCGCGAGGTGCTTCTCGAGCGCCTCGACCACCACCGTCGGGATGCTGACTCTCCGGAGGCCGGCTTCCGACTTCGGCGGGCTGACCACCCTGCCGGCACCGGTGATGGGTTGCGCCTGGACCCGCACGTTGAGACGTCAGTTCACGAGGTCGACGTCGCAGCGGCGGAGCCCGACCAGTTCGCCGGTTCGGAGACCGACGAACCCGGCGACGATCACGAGCGCGCGCAGCCGTGGAGCGATCTCGTCCGCCAGCTCGAACACGAGGCGCGCCGCGACCATCGGGCGCTCGTCGGCGTGCTCGGCTCCGCCGCCGCGGATGCGGCTCGGGTTGCGCGTGATCAGTTCGTCGTCGACGGCGGTGTTGAGCATGGCCCGCAGCAGCCGGTAGCTCTTCGCCGCCTGGTCGCCGCTCGCCGTCGTCGCGACCATCGAGTACCAGTCGCGAACGACCGACGGCGTGATGTCCGAGAGGGCGTACTGTCCGAGCCTCGGCAGGATGTTGCGACGCAGGAGCGCGCGGTAGCCCTGCTTCGTCGATGGCGCTAGCGGCTTTCCCTTGACCGTGCGAACCTCGACCCACCGAGCGGAGAAGTCGGCGAGCTTCTCCCTCGGCCGGCGCGGGTCGGCGACAGGTCCCTTGAGCTTATCCGCCTCGATCTGGCGCACGCGGTTCTCGGCATCGAGGCGACGCTCGAAGCTCTCCTCGACCGGTCGGCCACCAGCGCGGTCGCAATCCCTTGCCGGCTGGATGATTCCCCCAGAGGCCCACGGCCATCTTTGCCTGCCGCGTGGGCTGACGACGCGGCAGCCCAGTGGAGTCTTGGCATAGTCCGCACGACGGTCGACCGGCTCAACACCGGCGGCAATCGAGACAAGAAGGCGACGCTCAACGCGGCAGGGCGTGCCGCAATCACGTGGATCTTCGACTGCGAGGCGCTCCCTCCGAACATCCTCCTGCAGCTGCCGCGCCCCGTCGTCGATCGCATCATGGCGATGCGCCGCGGGACGCAGCGTCTGAACGAGCTATTCCGGAACGCCCTCGGCATGCGGGTCGGCCGAGGCGTCGTGGCGACGGTCGCGCAACAGGACGATTACATGAAGCGCGTGCGAGCGAACGGTGGCGCTAGGACAGCGCTCCAGCCGGAAGGGATCATCATTCTTGGCCAGTACGGATCGCACGTCGCGGTTGCGCGCGCCCTCGGTGTCGCTGAGCCTCGGCGCGGCGAGTCGGTCGCGGTGCGCGTGGTTCCCGCGACGGGATCCGGTCCAGGTAGGGCCGAAATTGGCGGGCGTTACTGGAGAGTGGCTAGGCCAGGAGATCGGGTGGTGCCGGCGCCTGAGCTGCCCGGGCCATAAGGGCCGCTCCCTCGATCCGCTCGCCGGCGGTCGCACTGCGCGGCCTGGCCGCTCATGTGCGCGTGGGGCGGTCGCCGTCGACTTGTACCGGATCAACGCCAGGTCGACCACTGGCGATGCGGAATGATGAGCCCCTCGTGCTGGCCTGCGTGAGGCGGCGATGCGGTCTGGGCCAACCCCCCGGGAACCCCCCAGCCGCCCGTGGCCGCGGTTGACCGCTGCGGTCCGGAAGGCCTCGCTGACCAGCGGGCTCGGACGACGGCGAACGGCGACGGTCGTCGTCGCGAGAACCTGCGAAGCCCTGTACACCGGTTCGATTCCGGTCGCCACCTCCGCTCGTACGCCACCGTCACGGTCACCAGCCTCTGGTGGACACCGACCATGCCCGCGGCCGCCGCCACCGCGGCCAACGCGCTCCTCGCCATCGCCAGTGTCGGGCTGTGGACCCCTGCGCGTCGCTGTGACCGCTCGCGGTCGCTCAGGCATCGCCGCTGTCGTAGCAGCCGTCGAGGCTGTCGCGGTCGCTGTCGCCTTCACAAACGTCGCCGCGAACCGCGACTCACCCCTTCGGGATCCTCGGGTACGCCGCCGGGGGTCGCGATCGGTTCGGTGACGGATCAGGTGCTCATCGCGACCACCTCATAGACCTCCTGGCGCTCGAACGTGATTCCCGGCGGCGCCGGCACGTCGCCGCCAGCCAGTCGCGCAGCCATTCCTTCCGCCTGCTCGCGGGTCTCGAACACCATCACGCTGAACCCGCGCCCTCCGTCCTCGACGAATACCGCGTGTTCGAACCCAGGAAGCTGTTGCAGCCGAGGCAACACAACCTCACGGGTCGACGTCGCTGCCTGCTCCGCATCTTCGATCCGCACGTAGTTCACGACGGCATGAGACATGCGTCGATCGTCGCGCGTCCGGGTCGTCGCCACAACGTGTCGCTCGCCACGAGGATGGGACCACTTGAGCTGAGTTTCGCCAGGAGCATGGGACCACCTGTTCGCCAGTAATGGGACCACCTGTTCGCCAGTCGTGGGACCGCCTTGGGGGGTCCACCAGTGCCGGTGCTGCTGCCGGGCGCGTCGTCGCCGTCCGTGTCAGCGGGATCGGAGAGCGGCGATGGCGTTCCGGGAGGTTCGGGTGTTCGAGATTCGTGAGGTCCTGCGGCTGTGGCTCGCAGGGGAAGGTTTCCGCTCGATCGAGCGGTTGGGTCCGGTGGACCGCAAGACGGCCCGCCGTTACGTGGAGGCCGCGGTCGAGGCTGGTCTTGCGCGTGACGACGGCGAGGGCCAGCTGACCGACGAGTTCATCGGCCAGGTCGTCGTGGCGGTGCGGCCGCATCGCCGCGACGGCCGCGGCGAGCCGTGGCGTGTGCTGCAGCACCATCACGATCGGCTCGTCGGCTGGCTCACGGTGCAGAAGCTCACGGTGGTGAAGACCCATGAGCTGCTCGAGCGCGAGGGGGTGGTCGTGCCACAGCGCACGTTGCACCGCTACGCGCTCGAGGTCCTGGGCGTGGGTCGGGGCCGGGGCGTGACGGTGCGGGTCGCGGATGGCGACCCGGGTGACGAGCTGCAGGTCGACTTTGGTCGCATGGGGCTGGTGTTCGACCCGCTCACCGGCAGGAACCGGGTCGCGCAGGCGTTGATCTTCACGGCGTGCGTGTCGAGGCATTGCTTCGTGTGGCTCACGTTCACCCAGACCCTGGACGCGGTGATCGAGGGGTTCGAAGCGGCGTGGGTGTTCTTCGGTGGCGTGTTCCGCACGGTGATCCCCGACAACTTGAAGGCGATCGTGGAGTCCGCGGATGCGCTCGAGCCTCGGTTGAACCAGGCGTTCGTCGAGTACGCGCAGGCCCGCGGGTTCGTCGTCGACCCGGCCCGGGTGCGCCGCCCGCAGGACAAGCCCCGTGTCGAGCGGACCGTGCAGTTCGTGCGCGGCAGCTTCTTCGCGGGTGAGTCCTTCACCGATCTCGCTGACGCGCAACGCCGCGCCGAGACGTGGTGCCGGGAGCGGGCCGGGATGCGCGTGCATGGCACGACCCAGCAGCGGCCCGCCGAGGTGTTCGCCGCGGTCGAGCAGCCGGCGCTGTTGCCGGCGCCGGCACAGCGTTATGACCTGCCGCGCTACGCGACCGCGAAGGTGCACCGGGACCATCACATCGAAGTCGCCCGCGCCCTGTATTCGATCCCGGGGAACCTGATCGGCCAGCGTGTCGATGTGCGCGCTGACCGCCAGCTGGTGCGGGTCTTCCATCGCGGCCAGCTCGTGAAGGTGCATCCCCGCCAGGCTCCCGGCGGGCGCTCGACGGACCCAGCCGATCTGCCGTCGGGCAAGGAGGTCTACGCGCTGCGCGATCTCGCCCGGCTGCAGGCCATGGCCGCCACGCACGGGCCCGCGGTCGGGGACTACGCGGCGGCACTGCTGGACACGCCGCTGCCCTGGACCAAGATGCGTCAGGTCTATGCCCTGCTGGGCTTGGCGAAGAAGTGGGGCTCCGAGCGTGTCGACGCCGCGTGCGCTCGCGCGCTGGAGTTCGAGGTCGTGAACGTGCACAAGATCGCTCGCATGCTCGACGCCGGCACCGAGCACGTCGAGCTGCAACCTGCGCTGCCCGGCACCGTGATCACCGGCCGGTTCGCTCGCGATCCGCAGCACTTCGCCGTCGGTGGCACACCCGAGCAGGTCGTGACCGCGGCGTTCGCCGCCGCGCTTGCCGAGGACGAGCGATGAACGCGCCGACCGTCACGCCCGAGCTACGAGCGTTGCTGCGGCGGGTGAAGCTGGGCCGCTGCCTCGACACCCTCCCCGAACGCCTCGCGCTCGCGCAGACCGGCGGGCTCGGCCACGCCGAGTTCCTCGAGCTCGTTCTCGCCGATGAAGTCACCCGACGAGAGACCACCAGCGCCGATCGCCGAGCACGCGCCGCGGGACTCGATCCGGAGATGACCCTGGACCGCTGGGACGACACCGCCAAGGTCACCTACGACCGCGCCGTCTGGAACGAACTGTGCTCGCTGCGTTTCGTCGAGGGCGGCCACAACGCCGTGATCATGGGACCCGTCGGAGTCGGCAAGACCTTCCTGGCCACCGCCCTCGGTCACGCCGCGGTCCGCCGACGGTTCGCCGTGCACTTCGAACGCTGCGACCTGTTGATGAAACGGCTCCGAGCGTCGAGGCTCGACAACAGCCACGACGCCGAGATGCGCAAGCTGCTGCGCGTCGATCTGCTCATCGTCGACGACTTCGCCCTCCAAGCCCTCGACGCGATCGACACCGCCGACATCTACGAGCTCATCGTCGAACGCCACCGCCGCGCCGCCACCGTCGTGACCTCGAACCGTGAACCCATCGAATGGCTCACGCTCATGGCCGACGCGCTCTTGGCGCAGTCCGCGATCGAACGGCTCCAGTCCGCCGCGCACGAGCTCGTTCTCGACGGCGAGAGCTACCGCAAACGGCAGAAGCCCATCATCAGCAACGACACCGTTGACGACACACCGACCGGCCCGCGATCATCACGCAGCCGACGCTGACACCCCCCAGGTGGTCCCATCACCCTGGCGAACGGGTGGTCCCATCCCGCTGGCGAACGACACAACGCACCAAGTCGGGCTATGTCCCCGCGGTTGCGCGTCGAGGGACTGTCGGATCAACGGTGTAAGCGTTCCATGGCCGTCGGGCGCCCGGGGTGATGAGAATGTGGATGGGAATGTCAACCCGGATTGGCCCCACCCTGCTCACGTGATTTGGCCCCACCTGGGCATCCCCCCGTTCCGTGGAGGCATCACCTATGAGGAGATGCCATGCCCGAGACGAGAAGGAAGTTCGATCCGGAGTTCCGCGCGGGCGCGGTGCGGATCGTTCGTGAGACCGGC